>OGKO01000425.1_pt1 | contig 33015 bp, 29 predicted proteins | sample 1572451 | NCBI WGS metagenome assembly OGKO01 (sample SAMEA2582089, study PRJEB24529) | metagenome | biome: Human gut stool | place: China | collected 2011 | reverse complement strand
AGTTTGAAAGAAAAACTTTCAAACTACTTATTGGTGGCAGTACTGCAAGCAATGCCTGCAGTATGCAGGGGTATAAGTTTGAAAGAAAAACATTCAAACTACTTATTGGAGGCAGTACTGCAAGCAATGCTTGCAGTATGCAGGGGTATAAAAATGCAAAATAAAAATATTGCAGGGGGAAGGCTATGGGCATAAATCTTCCGCAGTCGGAAAAACTGAATATTCAGGATTTACAGCAAATCTTCAAGGACACGACCGAGTGCTACAAGCTATTCTGGTTTAAGGCAATTCTTTCAAAGGTGAAGGATGGAAGGCAGCGTGTGACGTACAACGAGCTGGTCTGCCTGATGATGGCTGATGCATACTACATGGTCAACGAATACCACTTAAACCTCGGACCGAACGACAGCCTCGAAAAGCTTGTGAAGATTATTTTTGAGCAGACGGGCGTCAAGTCGTCAGAAAAGACGGACAGGATTTACAATATGCTTCTCGGATATAACGCAAGTGAAATCAAAAAGCTCAAGAGCAAGCTGATAGTTGAAGTGCCATACCGTCTGCAGTCAAGCTTTCTGCACGATATGACAATCGCGCAGATTCCGACAGGGAGTGCCGGCAGGATAAGGGAGCTCAACCAACAGAAGAAGCTGTTGTACTACTATAGTGAGTATATGCAGTACAGAACGGAGATTACCATTGAGGATGAGTGGTTTGCCTATCTGTCGGAAAACCGCGAGATTTTGGAGGGCTGGGTAAAGTACAAGCTGATTGAATATTTGCAGCGCAGAAATCCGACAATCCCGGGAATCCCGAACAAAATTGCTCCGCCCGAAAAGAGAGACCTCACCGAGGCGAAGAAGTTCTGGAGAGCCGTCATCGGAAGAACCGAGCTTTGTGACTGTTACACGGGGAGAGTGCTTAACGAGGATAATTTTGAACAGCTCGGTGGCTTGGACATCGACCATTTTATTCCATGGTCGTTCATCGCAAGCGACGAGGTGTGGAATCTGACGCCGACCTTCAAGTCAGTGAACATCAATAAGAGCAATTTCCTTCCGGATATGGATTTTGACCTGAAAAAGATGGCGCACCAGCATCACATCGCGCTCGGAATCGCGCAGGAAAATTCACAAATCGCAAAGCTTCTGAACTCGTACTTAAACAGTAACTTAAACGATACTGCGGCACGCTTTGATTTGTACACCGAAGCACTGTCGGAGCAGGAGTATTCGGATGGAATTTATAAAATAATCGAGCCGCTGTACATGTCGGCGCAGAACGCGGGCTATAGGCAGTGGACAAAACGACCGGAGGTATAATTCATGGGAAAGCTTGTGAGGGATAAAATCCCGCAGATAATAATTGCGGACGGCAGAACACCGATTGTCAGAACCTTGTCCGACGAGGAATACTTATCGGAGCTCGACCGAAAGTTAAACGAGGAGGTGGCAGAATATCAAGCCGACAAGTCTCTCGAGGAGATGGCGGACGTCCTCGAGGTACTCCTTGCAATCTGTGAAGCCCGCGGGCATTCCGTCGATGAGCTTATGGAAGTCCGCGACAAAAAGAGGGAGAAGAGAGGCGGATTTCGGGATAAGGTGTATTGGGAGGGGAATGAGTAATAAAAATGAGTGAGGGAAAATTAAAAATCTGTAATAAATAAAAGAAAAAATATTTGAAAAATCATATTGACTCTGACGTTATGTAATAGTCTATGCTGAGGTTAACGCGTGGGAAGAAAATCAGTACGTGCAAAGAAAAGGAGACACAATGGGAAAAGGTATGATGACGGTACATGAGGTCAGCGAAATATCGGGAGTGAGCATACGCACGCTCCATCATTACGACAAGATAGGGCTTCTGCCCGCCACGAAGGTGACGGACGCGGGCTACCGCCTGTACGATGAGGTGGCACTCGAACGTTTGCAGCATATTTTACTGTTCAGGGAGCTTGAGTTTTCGTTAAAGGAAATCAAGGATATTCTAAACAGCTCCGACTTTGACCGAAACAAGGCTCTCGGGCAGCAGATAAAGCTCTTAGAACTTCGCAAGGAGCACATCCAAAATCTGATTGACCTCGCACGCGGAATAAAAGGAATGGGAGTAAAAAATATGACTTTCGAGGCATTCGACACAAGAAAAATTGATGAGTACGCAAGGCAGGCAAAGGCATCGTGGGGACAGACGGAAGCATACAGGGAATATGAACAAAAATCGGCAGGACGCACCATGGCGGAACAGCATGCGCTGAGCGCACAGATGATGGAAATATTTGCACAGTTCGGCAAAATAAAAAATCAAAGCCCCGACAGCGAGCAGGCACTTTCGCTTGCCGCAAAGCTTCAAGACTTCATCACAGAGCACTTCTATACCTGCACCGATGAAATCCTGTTAAGCCTTGCTGAGATGTATGCGGGTGGTGGAGATTTCACCATCGGCATCGATAAAGCGGGAGGAGAGGGCACGGCGGTGTTCGTTGAAAAGGCGATAAAAGCGATGGTGGAGGGGAGAAGGTAGAAGAAGGAGCTGTGGGGAAGAATAAAATTGGTGAGGGAAGGGAATAAGGAATAGGGTAAAGCCTCGGCGGGTGCCGGGGCTTTTTTAGTAAATCATATCGCTTTTGCCTACTCTGGCAGGTTACAAGATGGGGAGGGTGTGGTATGATAAATTATAATTGGAACGGTATATTAATGACAAGTGGTAAAAAATTGACTATGGCAGCGAGGTTGTGTAATGAAAGAGGCGGATATATTTGCAGATGAAACAGAATTATCTGAATCACGTAAAATAATGCTTTTAAAATCGGATAGGACGACAAATGTCGTTTATAGGGTTGGTGGAATAAGTAAAGAACAAGCTGTTCAGATAAGTTCAATCGAAACGGTTGATAAAATTCAGAAACGTATGGTGAAGATAAGCGAATGCGGTGGAAAGCTCAGTTATTTTAATATTGCGAGTAGGGTTTTTAGGAATAACCTCATAATGGTTGACAGCAAAATGCCGGAAATCCTTGGATGTATGTTGTTGGATTCTTACAGTGAAAATGTGAATGATTGCAGAACGCTTGTGGATATGACGTGTGAGAAAAATCCTATAGGGTATAGCGATACTTCCTTATATCAATACAAAGTTAAGCAATTTTTGTTTTCATGTGCAGCAGGCTTGACATCGACAACATATTGGGATGGGCTTTATAGAACTGATATTGGATTTGATATTGTAAATGCAGATGGAGAAAGAATAGCGTATAATATATATAATCGTTCGATTTTTGAGCAATATTTGTTCAATAATGCTTTCTTTCAACAGTCATGTATGGATGAATGTGATTGCATGAAAGTGTATTATGAAGAGGGAGAGATGTATATTAAACTTAATTTGCAAATAAATGTTAGATAAGATGGTAATAAAAAACTTTATTGGGAGCGAAGGATATGACGGATAACTACAGCTTTGAGGTATATGAGAAAATAAAACGAGAAGAGAGAATAAATTGGAAATTATATGTTGATGCAGTTTACAAGGCGGATGCAAGTAAAAAAGATATGTCTGCGGAGGTCTTATCTAAATTGTTAGGTGTTAAGAATCAAGGAGGATTTAGATATTTAGGAAAAACGCAGGAGCCTAAATTAATTATTTTGTTTTCGAGTGGTGAAGACATATATTGGAAGGATGAAATAGATAATAGTTTAGGCGTTTTTATGTATTATGGTGACAACAAAATTCCAGGAAATGACTTACATAAAACAAAGCTACATGGAAATGAAATATTGAGATATGTATTTAATTTATCGGTATCGGATGACGAAAAAGTGAGGAAAAAGATACCTCCAATTTTAGTATTTAAAAAATCAGGTGGAAGGGATGTAAAATTTTTGGGGTTGGCAGTCCCGGGAATAAAGGGAAAACCAAGTAAAGATTGGCTTACAGCCGTATGGGGATGTAATAAAGATGGAGATCGATTTCAGAACTATAAGGCACTGTTCACAATTTTGAATACTTCTTCTGGTTCACAGGACGAAGACGGATTTGGGATTAATCTTGCGTGGCTTAATGATATTGAAGAAGGAAAAGCGTATGAAAGTAATTATGCTCCTAAAGTATGGAAAAAGTTCATTCATAAGAGAACCTATTCTCCGCTATTAAGTAGAATATTAGCTTATTCTAATAGTGTTGAGAAACAGTTACCTGATAAGAGAGAAAAAACAATTATGTTAAACGCATTGCATGATTATTTTATACAAAAGGATAGGGGGTACAGCTTTGAACAGTTTGCAGCAGATATTGTTGAGAGCTTAGACGATTCGGTAGTAAACATTGAAACTACCAGACCGTACAAGGATGGTGGTTTTGATGCAGAAGGGAGATATAAAATTTTTAAGAATGTTGAAAATTCCGTGTTTGTAGAATTTTATATGCAGGCAAAATGTTATGGTGCTAAGAATCCTGTCGGAGTAAAAGACACAGCTAGATTAATTTCAAGAATAAAGAATCGACAGTTTGGAATTATGGTCACAACGTCTTATATTGCAGACCAGGCATACAAAGAGGTTAGAGAAGACGGACATCCTATAGTATTCATTAATGGAAAAAATATAATTGATTATATCTATGATGAATGTGAAATTAGGACAGTAGATAGGTTATATAGATGGTTGGAGTTGAATTATGGGGGAGTGGAGGAGTAAAAAATATAGTTATGGCAAGAGGCTTGTTGTTGGGAAATGGAATTAATGCGCATTTAGGTATAAAAGATTTGTCTGTTGGTAGTATTGCCGAAAGATTTAAAAGAAATATTCTAATATACTCGAAACTTATTTATGGAATCTTTGGAGTAAATATTGCAGAAGATTTTTTTAAAAGTGTTGATATGCAGACATCTAATTTAGGTATAGAGACATTAGCTGGTATTTTGTATAAGTATGTAAAGAAAAAGAAAAGCAATAGTTGGACAGATAATGATGAATATAGACTTCAAGACTTAATTACATGTATTTGCATAACATCTATTTTTTACAATGAAAATGGGAAAATTGGACAAACATATGATAAAAGAAAAATGCCTTCATTGGATGAATATGATTATATATTCACATTAAATTACGTTGAATTTTGGGATGAGATAGGTAGATGTATCCATTTGCATGGAAAGATTGATTTACCAAATATTGGTGATAAAAGGAATGTAATTCTTGTTAGTAAAGGTGAAATGAATTTGAAAGAGTATGTAGAGGCAGTTAGGGATATTGAAAAAACAAATAATATAATTCAATTTTATCCTGATGATATAGTATTTGCCCCAAGTGAAATGGAAAATCCGATACCAATGGCGAAAAGAAATTGCCAGAACTTACAAAAGGCATGACGATAGCGGTTAACGATACTAAGGTATCGGAACATTTCACACAGCCGCCAAAGCATTACACGGAGGACAGTCTGTTGTCAGCAATGGAGCGTGCCGGAAGTGAAGATATGGACGATGATGTGGAGCGTAAGGGATTGGGGACACCTGCCACAAGGGCAGATATTATTGAAAAGCTGGTAAAGGACGGTTTTGTAAAGCGTGAGAAAAAACAGATGATCCCGACGGAGGATGGTATGAAGCTGATCACAGTGCTGCCGGATGTCGTGAAATCTCCGAAGCTGACCGCAGACTGGGAGAATGAACTGACACAGATATCCAAAGGAGAAGTATCTGCCGGGCAGTTTATGGCGGGGATCAAGGCTATGGTAAGTGACCTTGTAAAGACTTATCACAGTGTCAGTGACGAGCAGAAAAATATGTTTGGTGCAGGAAACACGCAGGAAGTCTTTGGAACGTGTCCGAAGTGTGGCGGCGATGTGGTAAAAGGTAAGTTTGGAGCTTACTGTAAAAATAAATGCGGCATAAATGTAAGCAGGGCATTGGGCGTACAACTTTCCGATACGCAAGTAAAGAGCTTGCTGGCAGGGAAAAAGATACTGGTTAAAGGGTTAAAAGGGAAGAAAGGAAACTATGATGCGTACCTGATTCCAAAGAATATCGAAGATTTTTCTTATACCAAAGACGGAAAAGAAATCAAGGGTTCGCAGTATAAATTCAAGATGGAATTTCCAACGAGGAAAGGGAAGCAGGGATAGGAAAATAAAGATGAGTGTGGTATAGTTGTAAGAGATAAATCAGAATTTGTGATATTTGTAGTGTAGAAATGAGGTGGATATAAATGGAATATTATTTTACATATTTTGTAGTGTTCAAAAGTAATGACAATGGTCTTAGTGGGCCTATAGTTTTGTTTAAAAATTTAGAATCGGCCCAAAAGAATAATAATGGGACAATGCATCTGTTAGATGATGATTTGAATGGAACATTAGGTGCAATAGAGTATATAATGCATTTGCCTAGAAATGAATTTGATGTATATGATTTAGATGAAGAACTTATGGCATCATCATATGATACACCGCATCAAATTGTTATTGTTCCAGATTATGTACTTATTAATCAAAAGATAGATAATATTGCCCCGACTATGTTCATTTTAACTGAAGATTGCAGTAAAGATATAAAAAACAACTGTGAGAAAAGAAACCCATTGCTAGGAACATACTATACTCATGAGTTAAGCCAAGAATTGATCAAAAAGCATTGGGAAAAAATTTGGCTGTCAAAAAGAACAAATGATTTTGAAGTTGAGGCAGTTAAGGATATTAACATTCATTTTAGGTTAGAAGGAGAAAAACTAAAAGCATTACCGGCTCTTTATATTAGCCGACAATTTGGAGAAACAAATGATTTACTGTTAGAGATATTCAATTGTAGTGAGATAGAGAAAAAGTGTATTGACATACAATGGAAAAACATATCGCACCTTAACACCCTGATTTTAATGAAAAAAAAGGGCATAACTTGTTGGGATGATAAGGCTGATAAAGTATATCACGATGAGATTGTTAAACAAATGTATAAATTTGATATTAGTGTTGTGATAACTTTCCCTGGTATTCCTAAATTACAAAAAAAGTATGGCTTATCTGCTAGTATATTATCTGAAAATGAAAAACGAGCTATTAGGATAATGGGAGTGCATAGAGCAATTGCACGTGGTGGAATTTTAATGGAATTACCATGCGCAAAAGAAGAACTGTATAAAAAATATGGAGAACTTGAACAAAGATGTAAGAATGGAACAAATAATAAATATATTTGGAAGACATTTAGCGATTTAGGAAAACTACTTGGTAGTTGTTTTAATAGTTTTCAAATAGAAGTGCTAAAAAGAGCAAAAGATATTACTATATTTTCTGATTTCCCAATAGGATTAGCAATTTTAGAAAATGATGAAGTTCCATTGCAATGTTATAAAAGTATTTCTTATAGACCGTTGACCCCATTAACTAGACAATTGCAATTGGAATTGCTAAAAAAAAACCAAGTTTATTTAGGGAAAAAATGTAAAGTTGCTATAGCGGAATGCATTATCAATAATGATGAAAATAAATATGTATATCTAATGAGTGATTTGGTGCGTAGTACATTGATTGACATGGAAAAAAAGTATGAAGGTTTCTCAGTTGCTTATCAACAAACTTATAGTGTTGAAAGTATACTTGAATTTATTAAGAACAATCAGGACGCAGATATATTATATATTTCAGCTCATGGATATTATAATATCAAACAAAATATGGCTGGAATAATGGTTGGTGAAGAATTCTGGATGGCTTCTGAGGATATTAAGGTACCTCCAATAGTGATATTAAGTGCGTGTCATTCTAGTCCAAGAGGAATGGGGGCTGTTAACATAGCAGATATGTTTATTCGTAATGGAGCTATTTCAGTTTTAGGAACATTTATTCCAGTAAATGCGCATAGAAATTTGATTTTAATGACAAGATTGTTTACGTATATTGTTGAGGCTCAACATAAAAGTAGACAGTATAAGACATTAAGTGATGCATGGTGTGGAGTAGTTGCGACAAATGCCATACATGAATTAATGGCTGAATCAAAAAGTTTTAATAAGTGGATGCATGATACAAATAGTAAAGGAAAGCCGAGAATAATTGAATTTCAATTAGAAAGGTGCGTTGGAAAGTTACGGTCAACACATATTTACTCAGATACTATAAAAATCATTAAAGAAATGTTAGCGGAAGAAGGAATGGAAGGAAAGTTTGGAAATATACTTAATACACAAGATTTTTTCCCAGAATCATTCTTTTATCAATTTATTGGATATCCAGAAAATATTTTTTTATATAATGATATTTTTGAAGAAGCGTACAGCAACCCCATTTTATGATCTTTTTGTTTTTTATATGGATAAGATAAATGATGTCTTGATAGATTCAAGGTTGTCAATCAGTACAGACAGAAGTGACCATAACTAAATAACTGTCATAGAGTCAGAGCATATAGGAAAACCTGTATGCTCTTTTTTATCAAAATGGAGCAAAAATGAATGAAAGAAATAAATGTTACGATTACAGAAGTAAAAGCAAAATATATTTCAAAAAAGGGCAGAAAGCAAGATATTCAGCTTGGGTATAATAGAATAATCAATGTAAAGAGAGAAAGGTAGTCATGCAGTATGTATGGTTGCCTTTTGCCTTATTATGACAGAAAGGAGATTTTTGCGTGAGAAAATATGATTTCATATCCGCTCTGGCACAGGAAACTGCCAAAGAAGTAGTAAAAAACCGTGACGAGTGGATGAAGTATCTGACCACAGCGGCAAGGCTGTATAAGTACCCATTCCGGGAACAGCTTTTAATCTATGCACAAAGACCGGACGCAACAGCGTGTGCTTCCATTGAGATTTGGAATGAGCGGATGCACTGCTGGGTAAACAAAGGTGCTAAGGGTATTGCACTCATTGATGAGGACGATGCGCATGGAAAGAGATTGAAATATGTCTTTGATGTGTCCGATGTTCATGCCGCAAGGCGCATCGGACGTTATCCAGAGCTTTGGGAAGTACATGAAGAACATAAGGATGCTGTGATCAACAGACTGGAACAGACTTATGGCAGTACAGATGAGAAACAGTCATTTGAGGAAAAGCTGATCGAGATTTCCAGAAGGATTGCGGCAGACTACTATGAAGAACTGCTTCCAGATTTAAAGTATCTGACAGAGGGAAGTTTCCTTGACGGACTGGATGAGCAGAATATTGGCATCCGTCTCCGGGAGACACTGGCAGACAGTATCTCGTTTACTTTATTATCAGCCTGCGGAGCTGACATGGAGGAGTACAAGCCGGAGTTTGCTTTTGATTTTATCCATGAATTTAATTCTATGGATACATTGAGTGTTTTGGGGGATGCAGCAAACGAACTGGCGAAACCGGTGCTTTTAGAGATTGGAAGGACAGTCCGGGCATACAACCGGAACCATGTAAATGAGGTAGAACAAAATTTATCGCAGAAAGGACTTGCAAATACTTCTGAAATAGACTACAATGCGTTAAATCGTGAAAGCAGGAGCGGACATGAGGAATATAGTGACAACAATCCAAACAGCGTAGAAAGTGGCAATAGCGATGAATCTGACATACGAAAAGAACGGAGATTATCTGATCCCGACATTACAGGCGGACAATCAGCCGGAGGGAACCGTAACGAAGTACGGAATGATGAGAGAGACTTATCTGAAGGAGAACCACAGGGGCGTGTACTCAGCGTTTCTTCTGAAAGGGACATTGAAAGAACACCTGCTGACCATTCAGAAGCAGGCAGAGGAGAGAATGGAGAAGCTGACAAGCCAGATGGCGGCAACCGAGGGAGTGACAGAACAGCTCAAGGAAACCGATCAGATGCTTTGGGTAGCGAAGATGAACAGCATTCGGAACCGAGCAGAGGAAGTGGTTCTGGGAGAACTGGTTTACAGTCTGTAACAGACACAGATGATCTTCTCCGGGGAGAAGCACCGGAACCCACCTTTACACAACTCAGCCTGTTTCCTTCTTTTGAGGAGCAGGTCGGAACAGTCGCAGCAGCGGAAGCAAGTATGAAATATACCATGCCCGCTGCTTTTTCTTTGCCACAGAATGAGCTTGAAACCATTCTTCGCAGTGGTGGAGGAAAACAGCACAGCAGAAAGCGTATCTTTGCAAAGTACACAGAGGGCAGAAATGCCGAGCAGATGGTGGATTTTCTGAAAAATGAGTACGGACAGACCGGAAAAGGTTTTGAAATCAATGGAAATCCCGTATCAGTGTGGTTTGATGAACATGGTATGAGTGTCGGCTATGGAACACAGGCAAGGGAAACACCGATTGTCACGATGGATTGGGAAGATGTGGAGAGCCATATCCGTTCTATGATCGAAAATGGTACTTATATGAGTGCCAGTGAAGCATTTCTTGTGGATACACAGGAGAAAAATCGTGTTGCCAACCAGATCTATTTCTTTCTGCGGGATGGCATGGATGAAATGCCGGAGGAGCTTGGCTTAAAGGCAGGAAATTATCCGGAAAGTGAAGCAAAACTCATGGAGCTGATTTCCACACATGAGGGCAGGGAACAGCTTAAAAATATTTTGGAAGATGCGGCAAACCGCCTTGCTTCTGGAGAAGCAGAATTAAAATGGCGGCATGTGAAATCACCGGAATATCTGTTATCGGAGATTGCAGACCTTGACAGGGAGAGACTGGAGTTTCTATTGCCGGATGCGGTGGAGGTAGCACAGGAAGATTTTATCACACAGGATGAAATCGACTATGCACTTGGCAGAGGAAGCGGCTATGAGCATGGAGCTTTCCGCATTTATGAGTATTTCATGGAAGGACATGACCAGAAAGAAACAGTTGCTTTTCTGAAAAATGAATATGGCATTGGTGGCGGTTCCGGCGGACTGCCGGGCAATGATGATTCCCATAATGAACATGATGGAAAAGGTATCCGTCTGGAGAAAGGCAGTTATGGCAATCCGTATGCAAAAGTGCTTCTGAACTGGAATGTTGTGGAAAAAAGGCTTCGGGAGCTGATCCATGAGGATAAATATTTATCTCCACAGGGGAAAGAGAATTATAAGGCATATAAGGAAGAACAGGCAGAGAAAGCGAGACAACGGGAGATTTCCCGTCTGGAGCATGGACAGCGGTTAGAGTGTAAGAAAGATATTGATGCACTGATTGCTGAGAAATTCAATGGTTTTGTTCTTCCGAGGAATACAGCAGATGAGATTATAGATAAATATGGCATTGACTGTGTGGAATTTGTCCTTGCAAATACGGTTACGCATTTTGATTATGATGGTCGTTTTTCACAGAACAATAAGGACTGGGCAAAGGGCATTGTTGCGGAAAATGAGTGGCAGAACAATGATCTGATTCTAAGCTCACATCCGGCGGTATTGGACGGATTTACCAATCAGGCGAGAAGATATATCAATGTGCTTCGGGAAAAAGAAAAGGAAGCACAGCAAAGAATCACGATTGATGGATATGAGTGTGTTCTGGTTGATGAGTGGGGCAGTGAAAAAGAGAAATACCTGCTTGGAAATAACATAGAGGACAGCAGTTTTTATTATGCGCAGGTCAATGGGAAAACCTTTGAATATGACCATAAGCCGGAGCGTGGCGAAGTAGAGGACGATTATACCAATGCCATTGCAGAGGAAGATATTGACAGGCACGAAGCAGAAGTGTTTTCACGCTTTGAGGGGACGGATGGTATTGCAGAGCTGGATGAAGTGCAGGAATTAGCGTGGCATGTGGTACATGATGCAGATGATGAATATGGCAATCCGACACAATGGAGTGCCACATTATCAGAAGGAGAATTCCTTTGGATTGATAAGGAAGCGGACAGATATGCGATTTATGATACGGCAGACACTACCCGTCCGGCATTGGAGACATTTTCGACTTTGCAGGAAGCAATGGACTGGGGCAATGAGCTTGCAGAAAGTGGCAGGGAAGCAGAGGCGGAGTTTTCTGGTGAAAGGGAACAGGCTGAGCAGGAAGCCGATGAACTGGACAGCATAGATACGCAGTCTGCCCGTGAGCGTCTGGAGAATGGAGAAGCAGACCGACAGACAGAGGAAATGTTGTCGCAGATGCTTACCGGAGATTGGGAGCCGCTTACACTTTCGTCAGAGGAGAATAAAACTACACAGGGAATAAATGTGGCTGCACCGGATAAAAGCAACGCTGTCAATTTCCATATCAGCGATGACCGATTGGGTGAAGGTTCTCCAAAAGAAAAATTCCAGAGAAATATTGCTGCAATCATGCTGTTGGAGCAGATTGAGGGCGAAAACCGTTATGCTACACCGCAGGAACAGCAGATTTTATCCCAGTATGTCGGCTGGGGTGGTCTTGCCGATGCGTTTGACGAGAGCAAATCAAACTGGTCAGCAGGATATCACCAGTTAAAGGAACTGCTATCGCCGGAGGAGTACCGCATGGCAAGGGAGAGTACCTTGAATGCCCATTATACAAGTCCGGTCATTATCCGCCAGATGTACGAAACATTGGAGAAAATGGGATTTTCCAAAGGAAATGTACTGGAGCCTTCCATGGGTATCGGCAACTTTTTCGGTATGATGCCGGATTCTATGAAAGAGAGCAGGCTTTACGGAGTAGAGCTGGACAGCATTACCGGACGCATTGCAAAGCAGCTTTATCCGCAGGCAGATGTGCAGATCAAAGGCTTTGAAAAGACCGATTATCCGAATGATTTCTTTGATGTGGCAATCGGAAATGTGCCTTTTGGTCAGTATAAAGTGGCAGATAAGCAGTATGATAAAAATAATTTCCTGATTCACGATTATTTCTTTGCAAAGACGTTGGATAAAGTGCGTTCCGGTGGTGTGGTTGCTTTTATCACAAGTAAGGGAACTATGGACAAGGCAAGTCCGGAGGTCAGAAGATACCTTGCACAGCGTGCAGACCTGCTTGGTGCAGTCAGACTTCCGAATACCGCATTTAAGGCAAATGCAGGAACCGAGGTCACTTCGGATATTTTATTTTTCCAGAAGCGTGACCGCATGGTGGAGCGTGAGCCGGACTGGGTACATCTGGGAGAGGATGCCAATGGTATTGCCATGAACGCTTACTTTGCAGAGCACCCGGAGCAGATCGTAGGAAAGATGGAAATGGTATCCGGTCCTTATGGCATGGAAAGCACCTGCAGGGCAGATGACAGCAGACCTTTTGCGGAGCAGTTAGCAAAAGCACTTCAAAACATTACGGGACAGATTGATACGATTGATCTGGATGAGGAGCTTGCGGATGATATGAGCAGGCAGAGTATTCCGGCTGATCCGTCCGTTAAAAATTTCAGCTATACCGTAGTTGAGAATGAAGTGTATTACCGTGAAAATTCTGTCATGAAGCCTGTGGAAGTATCAGACACCGCAAAAGAACGTATCAAGGGAATGGTGGCAATCCGTAACTGTACGCAGGAGCTGATTGATATGCAGCTTGAGGAATATTCCGATGCGGCAATCAAGGGAAAACAGGCGGAATTAAACACATTATACGATTCCTTCGCGAAAAAATATGGTCTGATCAATTCGCAGACGAATAAGAGAGCCTTTAATCAGGACAGCAGTTATTGCCTGTTGTGTTCTTTGGAAAAACTTGATGATGAGGGCAATTTCAAGGGCAAAGCGGATATGTTCACGAAGCGTACCATTAAAATGGCAGAGGTGGTCACAAGTGTGGATACTGCAAGTGAAGCATTGGCAGTATCTTTAGCAGAGAAAGCTAAAATCGACCTTGATTATATGGCAGAGCTGACTGAAAAGGACAAGGATACGCTGATTGAGGAGCTTCGTGGTGTTATTTTCCAGAACCCGCTTACCGATGTCTGGGAGACAGCAGACCAGTATCTCAGCGGAAATGTGCGTGAGAAACTTGCCATTGCAGCAACCTATGCAGAAAATCATCCAGAATACGCCCCAAATGTGCAGGCTCTTACGCAGGTACAGCCGAGAGAGCTGGACGCATCGGAGATTGAGGTGCGTATCGGTGCCACATGGATTGATCCAAAGTATATCAATGATTTTATGCGTGACATCTTCCAGACACCGGAGCATTTATTCCGCAGGGATACGATTGGCGTGCAGTTTTCGGGTGTGACCGGAGAGTGGAACATTAAGGGGAAAAATGCAGACTTTGGTAATACGCTTGTAAACATGACCTATGGTACAAGCCGGGTAAATGCCTATAAGATACTGGAAGATTCCCTGAACCTCAAAGATACGAGAGTATATGACACCATTGAGGAGGATGGAAAGGAAAAGAGAGTCCTCAATAAAAAGGAAACCATGATTGCAAGCCAGAAGCAGGAAGCAATAAGGGAGGCATTTAAGGATTGGGTATTCCGTGATCCGGAACGCAGGCAGACACTTGTGGCAAAATATAATGAGCTTTTCAATTCCACCAGACCAAGAGAATATGACGGTTCGCATCTGAAATTTCCAGGTATGACACCGGATATTGAATTAAAGCCGCATCAGAAAAATGCGGTTGCCCATGTACTGTATGGAGATAATACCCTGCTTGCACACTGCGTTGGTGCCGGAAAGACCTTTGAAATGACAGCGGCGGCAATGGAAAGCAAGCGTCTGGGACTATGCCAGAAGTCATTATTTGTAGTGCCGAACCACCTGACTGAACAATGGGCAAGTGATTTCCTTCGGTTATATCCCGGAGCAAATATCCTTGCAGCAACGAAAAAGGATTTTGAACCTGCCAACCGTAAAAAGTTCTGTTCCCGTATTGCAACAGGTGATTATGATGCTGTAATCATCGGGCATAGTCAGTTTGAAAAAATCCCGTTATCACAGGAAAGACAGGCGGCTACAATCGAAAGACAGATTGATGAGATCGAGCTTGCCATTGAACAGGCAAAAAAAGATAACGGGGAGCGTTATACCATTAAGCAGATGGAAAAATCAAGGAAAGCATTGCAGGTGCGTCTTGATAAATTAAATGACCAGAGCCGGAAAGATAATGTCGTGACCTTTGAGCAGTTGGGTGTGGACAGGCTGTTTGTGGACGAATCGCACAATTATAAAAATTTGTTCCTCTATACAAAAATGAGGAATGTGGCAGGTATCGCACAGACAGAAGCACAGAAGTCCTCGGATATGTTTTCCAAGTGCCAGTATCTTGATGAAATCACAGGTGGAAAGGGAGTTACGTTTGCAACCGGAACACCGATTTCCAACAGCATGACGGAGCTTTATACAAATATGCGGTATCTCCAGTATGGTACGCTCCAAAAGCTGGGACTGGGACATTTTGACGCATGGGCGGCTTCTTTCGGGGAAACACAGACCGCCATAGAGTTCGCTCAAGTATTATAGGCATATGGAAGCAATTTTAATTCCATACAGAAATACGCTAAAAAACAAAGAAAAAGGAAATGTTGGAACAGACAGGAAGCAAGGAAGCCAGAAATAGATATGGATTAGCAAAGAAAAAAGGCAATAAATGAAGCATAAGTGAAAAGCGACAGAAGGTGCGAAAAGCATTTTCTGCTACCTCTTTCAACATTTAAAATGATAATGTAAAAGTAAGTGTTTGTTTAAGATAGTAATTTGAAAAAAGTTGATACTAAAAAAACGAAATACACAAAAACTACAAGAAAAACTGATAAAATAAAAAAAACGGAAAATAAGAGGTAGCTAAGAATGAAAAAAATTTTAATTATAGAAGATGATTTGGATATTCAAGAGCTGATACAGTTTTTTTTAGAGGATCAAGGGTATGAAGTGATTACGGCATCTGATGGAATAGATGGTATTGCGGTTTTTCTGAAAGAACAAATTGACTTGATACTGCTCGATATTTTACTTCCTAAAATGGATGGGTATGCAGTTTGTGAACTAATACGAAAAGAATCGGAAGTACCAATCATTATGATAAGTGCATTGGGAAGAGAAGAAGACCAGATAAAGGGATTTGAAATGCAAATAGATGACTATATCCCCAAGCCGATTTCTCTTCCAATTATGATAAAAAAAATAGAAGCTGTTCTGCGTAGATATGAAGGAGTAGATATAACAAAAGATCACGAGTTAAAATACAGAGAGATAATATTGATTGTAGGAAATTATCAAGTGAAAATAGGGAAAAAGTTAATTGATTTGACACAGAAAGAATATGAAATTTTGAAAGAATTGATTGAAAATCAGGGATGCGTGATAACAAGAGAGAGCTTTTTAAATCGTCTATGGAAATATGAATTTGAAGGTGAAGAACGTGCAGTTGACAATCATATCAAAAATTTGCGGAGAAAATTGGGAAAAGCAGGGGATTATATAAAAACGGTAAGAGGGGTGGGGTATCGAATTGATAAAGCTAATTAGAGAACATTTGTCTACAAAAATATTTATAATTACAGTATGCTTATTGATTACTGTTGGTAGTGCGATTTATGGAATGGTTGCATTGGGGATGTCACGGAGCTATTTTTTAGAGTTGGATAGAAGTTTGAGTAATCAGACGGAAAAAATGGTACTTCAATTATCGAATACTTCAGTGCAGGAAATAGATGGAATATTAAAAATGTTTGCATTGGAGCATGGGATTTCTATTGTCTTAAAAGATAGTGACGAAAAGGTACTTGGTATATATGGAGATATGGAATATTCACTGGCTCCTGGAACAGATGTAGAAGATATTCTGTTAGGCAGTGGGATAACGGAATCTTATTCCTGTAAGTTAACGAATGGAAAAACATATTGGATTCAAGTGTTTGGAAACAAGGAGAAAGTAAATATTGGACTGGAATCATTAAAAAGAATTTTACCTATGTTGGGGGCTATTACTTTTTTGGCAGCATTAGCTATTGCTGCTTTATACACAAAATATATTACGCGTTCAATTTTAAAGGTGAGTGAAGTTTCAAAAAAAATGGCAAATCTTGATTTTCGAGTTCGATATACAGAAGACCGGAGGGACGAGATTGGAATTTTGGGAGAAAATCTGAACGAACTTTCGGAAAAATTAGAGAGTGCTTTGGATGAATTGAAAGAAAAAAATACTGATTTAGAGAAAAGCATCAAACTTGAGCAGCAACTGGAACAACAACAAATGGCTTTTTTTTCAGCTGTTTCGCATGAATTAAAAACTCCGATTACAATTCTAAAAGGACAAATTCAGGGAATGTTATTAGAAGTAGGGGGATATAAAGACCGAGATAGATATTTAAAACGTTCTTTTGAAGTAGCTAATTCCATGGAGAATATGGTGCAGGAAATTCTGTATGTTTCAAAAATTAGAACATCGGGATTTGAGTTGAAATTGATAGATATACCACTTCACCAACTTGTTGAGAATGTGATTAAGGAACAGGAAGATATGGCTATTGATAGGGGATTACAGTTTCATATACGAATAGAAGAATCAACTTGGATACGGGCAGATGAAGCTCTTTTCACGAAGGTCATAAGTAATGTGGTAGGAAATGCAATTAAATATACGAATGAGGATGGAAATATATGGGTTGGAGTGTATAAAAGAGGTGAAGAAATAATTTTTTGGATTGAAAATGAAACGGAATCTATTGATGAGAAAGAAATTCCAAAATTATGTGATGCATTTTATCGTATTGATAAATCCAGAAATAAAAGAACTGGTGGAAGCGGCTTGGGATTATATATTACAAAAATGATTTTAGAACAGCATCAGTTTCCTTATTGTATTGAAAATACAGAAAAAGGCATAAAAGTGGAAATAAGATGTTATGAACCAACCAGAAGGCTGTTGTGACGGAAAATCACAACAGCCTTTTTATACATATAAAATACATAAAAAAAACGGGAAAATCATACATTCAATTTTTATAATATAAAGAAAAAATATGTAATGGAGGATTTTTTATAAATGAAGAAAAAAATATGTATAGTATTATGTTTGGGTTGTATAGGAACCGTATCAGTTGTTGGGTGCAGCAATAAAAATTTTGATTCAAAAGTAACAGGGGATAATCAGACAACTACCGAGAATGTATCTGATATACTGAATGATCAAGAGAAAAAAGAAGGCGGTTACGAGAACGAGTCAAGTAGTAATGCTGATGACAAAGAGAACTCAGCGGACGATTCAGAAGTGTTGGCAAATGCAGATTTGCGTGGAGCTGTTTTGGAATTTTCAGACACAGGATGTAATATCAGCATAGGGACGCAGACGGATGATGCAGAAATGGTTCCTGCTCCGGGAGCGGTTGTTGAAGAAATGAATCAGGTGAAAATAGTATATGGAGAAAATACCTATTTTCAGATTTCTCATTCAACGATGACGGGTATTACGCTTGAGGATTGCCGGAAAGAAGAAGTGAAAAAGCAGTCAATGCTCTATCTGTATGGGGATTACCAGGAGGATGGTACGTTTTTGGCTAAAAGGGTAATTATTGACCGATTTGAAAAGGAAGGAGAATGGGAATGAATTTTGCAGAAAGAGCATTCCGCTACCTTTTCAGGAAAAAAGGAAAAGCGATTATCTTGTTTTGGGTATTGCTTATTACCGAAACAATGATTTTATCTACTGTCACTATATTACGGGCATCCGAAGTAGCAAGAATTGAACTATTAGGGAAATCAAAAGCGAAATTGTTGATCGAACGGGAAAAAGCGGAGGAATTGTTTACGGATGATGAATACAAAAAACTTGAGAAACTGGAAAATGTGAAGGCGGTAAATCGAGTAGCAGAAGTGCAGTTATATCCAATGGATTTTAAAATTATAACGAAAAGTGAGAGTGTTGATGCAGACAACCAAAAATTGCGCATAATGGCCTACGATAGCCTTGAAGATGATGGCCCATTTGCTGACGGGCAAATTCATCTGACGAAAGGAAAATATCCTCGCAAAGAAGGTGAAATAGTAGTAAATCAGTTTCTTGCAGAAGTAAATCAATGGGAAATAGGGGAAACTGTTTGTTTCAAATCTCATTCAGGTGAACAATCACAGGCAAGCATATCAGGAATCTATATTTCGGGTATAGAAGAAAAGCAAGGGAAGGAACCATTAGCAGTAAACAGAATTGAAAATACAATTTATGGAAAACCCGAGTTCGTATGTCATTTACAAGAAACGTGCGGATATGAAAACTTAATCGTATATGTAGATAATCCAGAGCAGTTGAGCAGAACACAGCTAGAAGTAACACGCATTTTGAAAAACTATAGAGTGATGAAAGCAGATAACCTGTTTCAGAAAATGGAAATTCCGCTCTTACAAGTTGTTAGGGTTGTAAAAATGATGTTGGGATTATCGGTTGTATCGTCTGTACTTGTAATAACATTGCTTTTGTCTATGTGGATGAGAGCCAGAAAGAAAGAAATAGCAATTTATGTGAGTCTTGGAAAAACAAAAGTAGATTTGTTTATGCAGATTATTTTGGAATGCTTTTCAGTATTTGGATTTTCTACAATAATAGCTCTTTATACTGGAGATAAGATGCTGATAGTATTGGAAAAGTTTTTAGATTGGAAAAGTATTGGGGCTTTTACATCTATGCAAATATATGCACAAAATAAAGATATATGTTATCTCATATTATCAGGAACAATAATTTTATTGCTTTCTATTTCTATTTCACTTTTTCCAATATTATGTACAAAGCCAAAAAAAATTTTAGCAGAAATGGAGGGATAACATGAATGTTTTACAAAGAGGAGTACGTTCAGTGTTAAGAAAACCGATAAAAAGTATTATTCTATTGTTTATTGTAATTGTTATGAGTGGCCTATTTTTAGGTGCTATGGCAAGCCGTTCAGCAAGTATTTATACACAAGACGCTACAAGACAGGCAATAGGGGCTACCTTTCGCATAGAAGGAAATGAGGAGAATAGGAGAAAGCGATTAGATCAGGCAATGGATGTACTGGGTGATCGGGAGGGCAGTTATGGAGGAGTTACTCATAAATGGTTAGAAAATGGGGCGGATATGGTAGTTACAGATAACTCATTTGAGACGGTTAAGGAAGATGATGTAAAAAAAATAGCTCAGGTGGAGGGGATTGAGGAATATAATTTGATAACAATAGCAACTGTTGTGAATCCGGTCAATTTTTCGAGAATAGAAGATTCAGATATGGATCAAAGTACGGATGTAGGCGGTGTCAACCTACGAGGTAATCGCATAATGGAAATGGATATGGACGTATCTGCAGGTAAGATTTCACTGATTGAAGGAAGAATGATTGAAAAAGATGACAGGGATGTTTGTGTCATCTCGAAAGAATTGGCAGAACTAAACCATTTAAAAACTGGGAACTTATTAAAGTTTAATGATTACCATGACAAAGAACATTCCACAATATACAGTGCCGAGATTATCGGAATTTATGAAACAAAGCAAGAACGAAAATCTATTATGTATGGGGATTCTTATCGTCCAGAAAATACAATATTTACGGATATGAGTTTCCCGGAAAAACCATCCGGAAATGAAGGAAATCCTTTCTATCAGTATGCTATATTCAAAGTCCAAAATGCAGGGAAGTACGATCAAGTTAAAAAGTCTGTACAGAAAGCGAATATAGATTGGTCACGATATGACTTAATTGATAATAATGGAAATATTAAAAATATGACAGAAAATTTTGGGCAGATGGATCAGATGAGTATGGGATTATTACTAATAGTTTCAGTGTCAGGTCTTGTGATTTTAGTTTTAGTTTTTCTGTTTTGGATAAAAAATCGTACGCAAGAAATAGGAATTATGATGTCACTTGGAAAGTGCAAATTTGAAATATGGGTACAGTTTTTATGGGAAGCAGTAATGATAAGTATTATAGGGATGTTGTTATCCTTTGCAATTTCCCCAATTATTGCAGAGACTTCAGCTTCATATTTAGCGAAAGAAACGCAGACCTTAAGGTTAGAACAGCAGGAACAGGAAAATACTGGTACCTATATAGATGGATATATTGCACCGGATTTAAAAATACAAGATGTGGAGGTTCATATAACGAAAGAAATGGTTCTGATGGATATTGGGATGATATCAGGTATTTTGATTATTGCAGTATTAGTAGCAGGAATCACGATAATGAAGAAAAGGCCGAAGCAGATATTAAGTGAAATGAGCTGAATAACGGGGTAGGAGGTTATAGAAATGAGTAAAAATGCAGGAAACATTGTTCTTGAGGCAAAGAATGTTGTCTATTACTATAAGGCGAATAAAGGCAAAAAAGTTTTAGATGATATATCATATGGCTTTGAGATAGGAAAAATGTATGCCATTTTGGGACCAAGTGGTTCCGGTAAGACAACTTTTTTATCGCTTTTGGCAGGTTTGGATTCTCCGACGGATGGGGGAATTTATTATGAAGGGGTAAATATAAGAAAAAAAGGACTACACAACTATCGAAAGAAAAATATGTCATTGGTTTTTCAGAATTATAATCTGATAGATTATTTGACTCCAGAAGAAAATGTGATGCTGGGTGGAAAGAAAGACATAGAGAAAATTTTGGAAGCGGTTGGAATACCGAGGGAAGACTGGAAACGGCAGGTCTTACAGTTATCAGGAGGACAGCAGCAGCGAGTGGCTATTGCAAGAGCATTAGCAAGTCCTGCGAAGGTATTGCTTGCAGATGAACCTACAGGAAATCTGGATGAAGAAATTGCAGACGAAATTATTAAGATATTGATGAAAAGTGCGCATGAAATGGGAAAAAGTGTAATTGTCGTAACACATAGCAAAAAAATAGCTGATGCTGCAGATGTGGTACTTAAAATCCATGAGGGGAAATTGTATCATTTGGTTTAAGTGAATGTAAAGTTATAGTGTTTTATAGCATGAAATAATATGAGGTGAGCTGTATAGGAAAAATTTTATTGCTATCTTTTGATGGAGATGAAGAAAATTTAATAGAATCTGTTATTTCCATTTTGGATGCTGGTAGAGAAAAATTTATATTTCAAAAAATGAATCTAAAATCGAACTTACAACACAAGGGAATAATGCTTGACTTAGAGCGACGAGAGGTTATGCGGAATAATGATAAAATTGCCTTGACTTATACAGAGTTTGAAATCCTCCAGCTTCTCGCTCAAAATCCCGGCAGGGTATTCAGTAAAGAACAGATTTATGATATGGTCTGGCAGGAACCGTATTCCGGTGATTACAACATTGTGATGAGCCATATCAGCCATATTCGGGAAAAAATAGAGGATGATCCGAGTCATCCGGTCTATATTCAGACTGTGTGGGGAGTTGGTTATAAGTTTAATGAAAAAATGTGTGAATAATTAAATCAGATCCAGTGTTGTGTGACTGTCAAAAAATGATAGATATTTCTGATGGTTCGTGGTATGATAAAGACAGAAACATGAGTGCTATTTTAAGAAAGGGTGATGGTTATGGCATTGGCACAGGCAACGAAATCCCGTGAAACAACTTATACGATCAACGATGCAATGGATGTCCTTCTGTCAAAGCTGGATGAAGCCATTGACGATATGGAAAATGGCAGAGTGCAGACAGTGGAAGAAGCATGGGCAGAAATTGATGCAGTATAAGGGGTACGGATGGAAAACAAAAAATACAAAGTTGTCATTGCCCAGAGCGGCAAGCTGGATGTGAAAGAAAAAAAGAAATATATCCTTCAGCAATTTAAGTACCGGGAATATGCAGAAAACTTTTCCAAAAAGATTAAAAAAGCGGTTCTTGCACTTGATACACTTCCGACCGGGTATAATACAACAGGCTTCCGGTATCGTGGTTATGATATTTACATGAAACCGTGTGAATCCTATCTGCTGTTTTATACTGTGGATGAAGCAGTGAAAACAGTTACAGTTCTGCGTGTCATGCAGGATGGAATGGACTGGCAGTATATCATCAATCGGTGGCTGCGGGAAAACGCATAGGATATACAAAAAGATTATAGTGACAGGCAGTATTCAAACAGATTGGGTACCGCCTGTTTTTATGTCCGCTGAAAACAGATGGACAGCAGAAGAAAAATATTAGAAAATAACGGACAGATTGTGAAATTTAAAAGAGAAAAAACTTTTTCAAAAATATTCAAAAATATTGGAACATTTTAATGGGACTTCTGCCATGTATCAGTAGGGGGGTGATTTTGGATGAAAGATGTAAAAGAACAGAAGCAGAATGACAATGGAGAAATCATTGAAATGAAGCAGGGACAGGTGATAAAAATTCCAAAGAACAGCGGCAAAGCATGGCTGACATTATTTTATAGTCTGCCGCAGGAGTTTGTCAGCAAACGTCCTGTTTATCTGAACTTCCCACGCTGCCCTTATGAGGTGCTGCGGACGGATAAATATGACAGTATGATAAACAATGATACATTTCTGGAACTGGTATGGGATTGTGTGGCATGGAGCGCATGGCAGTATTTTGAAGTTCCATATCAAAAAGGCGGCTACCGGGAGATACCCGGCAGTGCGGCGCAGTATTCCGGGGACTTTCCGTTGTGGCGGCTCTCTTACTCTATGCTTCCGCTCCTGCGTGACAAATTTGAGGTCAGCGGATTTTCTTTCCAGCAGCTTTACAACGTGCCGGAGGGAACGGAACTTCCGTGGCTTACTTATCAGCAGTTTGGCAACCTGATCGGTACCCTCGTGCCGGAAATTATACAGGAACAGAACTGGCAGCCTATGATCGATGAAATCTGGAACAACCGAACCATTGAGGACTTCGATAAAAGGGGAAGTCAGGTAAAACTGGACTTCATGCGTTCGTGGGAACACAGCCGTTCCAGGAAAAAGGCGGTATCCATAGAGCAGCTTGCAGAGGATGCAGAAGAAAATAGCATAGACTTTGATATTCCGGATACAAGGAGTGCGTTTGAAAATTCGGTGTTGTCAGAGCTTCAGATTGCGGAGTTTGCTGCAGGGCTTTCCGAACGTGATAAAAAGATTCTGGAAATGAAAATGAAGGGGCATAGGTTACAGGAGATTGCGGAAGCTGTAGGCTATAAGACACACGGTGCGGTGCTGAAAAGAATCCGCCATATTGCAGACTGTTATGAGGATTTTATCTCGGAAGAATATCAAAAATATCTGGAAACATTCTAATCCATCCATCCCATCGGCGGCTATCCTTACGATAGCTGCTTTCTTTTACCCATTTCCGGACAGGGGGTGATTTTTGTGGGGAAAGAATTATTTGAAACGCTGCCGGACGTGCTGGATGCAAAACTGCTGGCATCGGCCCTTTCTATTTCAAAGGCAGGAGCGTATCAGCTATTAAACCGTCCGGATTTTCCAACCTTGCAGGTGGGAGGGCGGAAACTTGTCACAAAGCAGAAGCTGGCTTTGTGGATGGAACAGCATACAAATAAAGCAAAACAGGCGGGAGCCGGAAAGGAGAAAAAAGCAGATGAAACTGACAAAGTATGAGCAGGAAACGATTATCAATTTTAATAATGATGAACAGGAAGCCAGTATTTATACAGCCAGCCCGCAGATGATGCGAAAACTGGATGCACTGGCTGCAGCTTATCCGGAGCATTACCAGGTGGTAGAGCAGACCGAAGTGAGTAAAACCTATTCCTGTGAAAAACACCTCATCAATCTTCGGAAACCGAGAAAGGTAAACGAGGAGCACAGCCAATGGGCAAGGCAGAGGATGCAGGAAATGAACCGCCATAAAAATGCGGGAAATTTATGAAAGAACCGCACACAGAGGTGACAGCTCTGTGTCAGGAAGAAAGCTGTCCGTGAAAATACGGAAATTAAGAAAAATAGAAAACCAAATGGCAGGAGAGCGGCTATGGACATGGAAAAGGTTCAGGCTGTTTTTTTATGCCATAAAATAAAAAATCAAACAGAAAAATGAGAAAAGGAGTATAAACACATGATAAAAAACAGGAATGAAACCAGTGCTGCAATGGATAAGGCACTGAAAAATCTGGAACAGGCAAAGGCAAGATATGAGGCAGAGCGCAAAAAGGAGAATGAGAAACGCAGGAAAGCACAGAACCATCATAAATATCTGATGGGCGGCATTGTTGCAAAGTATTTCCCGGAATGTTATCAGTATGAAGAAAAAGAACTGAATGTGATCTTGTCAGCGGCTCTTGCTTCGGCAGAGTGCAGGCAGGCGGTGGAAAACGTAAAAAGGATGGAGAAAAATGCGGATGAGATGGAAGATGAAAAAGACAGAAACGGCGGTCACGCCGATGAAACGAAGACAAAAGAAAACAGCGGCGGATACGCCAATTCAAAAGATTTTGCGGGTGGCAGTTTTTCGCAGGGAGTGTAAGCAGTATCTCCGGGAGTATGGGTTCACCCCAGTTATGGGGTGCGCACAGATAGACCACACTCCGTATGGTCTTGTGCGCTCTCCGAGGGCACCTGCGGTGGGCGTTGCCTGCCTTGCACCAGTCAAGAGGGGAAATAACCTTTCCCCTCCGTCCGCTGCGCTTCCTACCCCCTTGTATCCTTTGCATCTGCCCGTAACCCGGAAAACACACCCGGCTTTCGTCCATCTGCAAAGGCTTTTCTTGCAGCCCTCTATTTTACGGTAAGGGAGGAACTTTGTGAGTATGCGCACGAAATATGCCAGCACAAGGTTCAGCATTGTAAAGCGGAGCAAAGGGCAGTCGGCGGTAGATGCAGCTTCTTACATCAGCAGGAGTGTTCTTGTCAGCGAGTATGACGGGAAAACGTATCGCCCGAAATACCATGAAGATTTGGTGCATTGTGAAATCAATCTCCCGGAATATGCACCGGAGGAATGGCTGGACAGGGCAGTGCTGTGGAACTCTGTGGAGCTGAATGAGAAACAGAAAAATGCCCAGCTTTGCCGGACACTGAAAGCAGCACTTCCAAATGACTGGAGCTATGAGCTGGCAGAAGAAACGGTGCGGGATTATGTGCAGCGGAATTTTGTTTCCAAAGGGATGTGTGCGGACTGGGCAATCCATGATTCTGTTAATCAAAATGGCATCCATAACCTGCATTTCCATCTTATGCTCACCCTGCGCCCGGTGGAAGAAAACGGGAAGTGGGGAGCCAAGCAGAGAAAGGAATATATCCTTGATAAAGACGGCAATAAAATCCGCAATAAGTCCGGACGGGGATTTAAGAGCAGGGCGGTAGATGTGAATGACTGGAATGAAAAAGGTAATTCCCGGAAATGGAGAAAGGATTTGACGGACACCATCAATGTGGTGAATGACCGGATCGGACTGCCGGAGTACTGGGAACACCGTTCTTTTAAAGAGCTGGGACTGGAGCAGGAGCCGACCAGGCACTTAGGTCCGATTGCCAGTGCATTGGAGAGGAAAGGCATCCGTACCGAAAAAGGGGATGCGAACCGGGCAATCATGGAGCATAACCAGACGCTGCAAAGGGCAAGGATGTTCTATGATATTGCATGGAACAGTGTGAAAAATTTGGAGAAATGGGAACAGGAAAAAGCTGCGGAAGCTGCAAAGAATGCCGCAGAAAAGAAAGCAGGAAAAATGGCAGGAGACATCCCTGCGGCACAGGAAGGTGAAGCAGAACAGACGGCAGTTGGTTCGATACAGAAAGAAACTTCCGGTACAAAGGAAGTCAGCGTATTTGCAGCGATGAAAAATGAGGTTCTGGAAATGCTGGAATGTATTCTTGCAGCATTTGGAAGGCTTCATCTGCCGCTGATACAGGCACCGAATTTAAAAAAGGTAAGTAATCGTGCAGCACTGATGGATATTGAAAACGTGCGGAGGTTCGTGGAAGAAAAAGGCATTGACAGCTTTGAAGCACTGGAAACCTTTGCAGTACAGCAAGAAGCTTCCAAGAAAGAAGCAGAGGAAATCTGCAACAGAGATGGAAGGGAAATCCGGCGGTTAAAGGAACTGTCAGAGGCTTATGCCGCCTATGCTCCATACATTCCCATCCGTAATGAATATCTGCAGAAGAAAGGAATCGCACAGGCAGTTTATCACAGCCAGCATAAGAAAGAACTGGAAACGGCGAAAGAACTCCGTATTCCGGTCTATGAACTTCTTCGGGAAGGAGAAAAATTCACACCGAAAAAGTGGGAAGCACAGATCAAAGAGCTGACACAGGAATACGAGAAACAGTCCAGACGTTACGGCAGGAGTACCGTCAATCTTGCCTATGTGGAGTTGCTTCGTCATAACCGGAAGATAGATGAGCGGGAGCAGAAGAACAAAGACCAGTCCCAGAGCCGACAGCATGAAAAGATGGACAGGGGGCAGGAGCAAAAGAAGAAACGTCAGGAAATGGGACTTTAGATTTATACATCGTTAAGGAAAATCTGCCGGGATGTCCCCCGGCAGGCAGAAAGGAGATTGCAATGAGTAAAGATTGCAGGACTACGAAAAACAGAAACAATAGTTTGACATTTGGTGTGCTGGCAGGGATAATCCTCTGCCAGCATTGGTATTTATGGAGGGATTTTATGCAGAGAAAAGCAGGGAACCGCCGGAGAGAACCGATCCGCTATGTGGTGGAACATGTTTATTCCGGCAAGGAGAGCATGGAAAAGGTACTGACTGCCGTTAGTGAAGAAGCGGCGAAACAGAATGTAAAGGAGAAGCTGGAAAATCAGAAAAAGGTGGGATGAGAAAAGATGCAGATTTCACCGGAAAAATAAAATCAGCAGTTGCAGGAGGTGGCAGGAATCGCTATAATAAAGACAGCGTATTTCTGTCACTGGATATTGAAGAAACCACAGGAGGTCAATATGCAGACAACAGAAATCAGAGAAACATGGACAGCACTTTATGCAAGATTATCATTGGATGACGGCAACGTGGGCGAGAGCATGAGCATCCAGAGCCAGAAAGCGATCCTGACAAGAAAAGCAGAGGAACTGGGGATTTATAATTATCAGTTTTATGTAGACGATGGTTATTCCGGTACGAATTTCAACCGTCCGTCCTTTCAGCAGATGATAGCGGACATTGAAGCAGGAAAAGTTACCTGTGTGATCACGAAAGATCTTTCAAGGCTAGGTAGGAACTATCTGGAGAGTGGCGCTTATATCGAGGTATTTTTCCCAAAACATCAGGTACGGTATATCGCCGTCAATGACGGTGTGGATTCTGCAAACAGCGGGGAGATGGATATTACCCCGTTTAAGAACATTCTTAATGAGTTTTATTCAAGGGATGTTTCCAAAAAGGTGAAGTCAGGTAAATACATCCGGGCAAGCCAGGGAAAATTCATGGGAACACACGCACCATTCGGGTATCAGAAAGACCCGGAGGACAAAAACCACCTGATTGCCGATGAGGAAACCGCACCAACCGTCCGTTATATTTTCCAGCTTGCACTTCAGGGAATGGGAAACAATAAAATCGGGAAAATCCTTTATGAACAGAAAATCCCAAAGCCGGCATATTATAAGCCGGAATACTTCGGAAAGTTTCTGGTAAAAGAAGATGATGCCTATAACTGGAAACAGGAGACCATCATCCGGATTTTACGAAACCCGCTTTACAAAGGCTATTTCTGGGTGCAGAAATATGATAAGAAGCATTTCAAGCAGGAAACAAGGGGGTATATCCCCATGAGTGAGCGTACCATTATTCCCAGTGACCATGATGCACTTGTTGATGAACACACATGGGATACGGTGCAGGAAATCCTTGACCGTCATACGAAAGTCAAGCCCTGTACTTCCGGGTATGAGAATAAGTTCCGGGGCATTTTAAAATGTGCCGACTGCGGAAGTACCCTGATGGTGCATACCGATGGCAGGAATAAGGAGAAGCCAGTCATTGAACGGACTTTTTACCAGTGCCGCATTTACCGTGTGAGGGGAACCGGGTTCTGCAGCCAGCACCGCATCAATGCGGACGATCTGGAGGAACTTGTACTTGCGGACATCCAGACCCATGCAAAAAGGGTCATAAAAAACAGGGAGAAATTCATGCGGAAGGTATTGGGGCAGATGGATACGACAGCGGCGAATAACCGGGAAAATATCCAGAAAAAGCTGGAGAAACTGGAGAAAAAGCTCCTCGAATCGGACAGACAGTTCATCAAGCTGTATGAGGATTTTACAAAGCAGCTTGTGTCAGAACAGCAGTTCCGGATGTTGTCCACTCATTTTGAACAGGAAAAGAAAGAAACAACCGAAGAAATTGAAAAACTGAAAACTACGGCTGACAATCTGAAGGACAGCACCTGCAAAGCGGAACAGCTTGCCAATGAAATGGTGGAATGTGCAGAGATCAAAGAGCTGACCACAGCCATAGTAAATCGTCTTATCGAAAAGATTGAGGTATCTGAACCTCAGACCATCGACGGAGAGAAAGTCCAGAATATCAGGATTTTCTACAAGTTCGTTGGAGAAATCAATTAAATTTCCATAATGTACCTATAATTCAAGAGCCATTGAGCTTGCACCGGAGGGAACCAGATATCGGGCAAAGACAAGGTTTGCAAAGTTCTTTAACTTGCCGGAGCTGATTGCACTTTTTAATGAGAGTGCGGATATTCAGACACCGGATATGCTCAATCTCCCCGTGCCGGAAGCAGAATATGAAAATGTGGTGCTAAAGCCAAGTGAATATCAAAAGGACATGGTGGCATCTTTGGCAGAAAGGGCAGAAGCCGTGCGTGACAGACAGGTACAGCTTTATGAGGACAATATGCTAAAGATTACCAATGACGGAAGAAAGCTGGCATTAGACCAGAGGCTTATCAATGATATGCTGCCGGATGATGAAAATTCAAAGGCAAGCACTTGTGTGGAAAAGGCATTTGAAATATGGGAGCAGACAAAGGAGCAGAAATCAACGCAGCTTATTTTCTGTGACCTGTCAACACCGAAAGGAGATGGTACCTTTAATGTTTATGAGGACATCCGAAACAAGCTGATAGAAAAGGGTGTCTCGCCGGAAGAAATAGCATTTATACATGAAGCAAATACGGAGCTTAGGAAAGCGGAGCTGTTCGGAAAAGTAAGAAGCGGACAGGTCCGTTTTTTACTTGGTTCCACACAGAAGATGGGAGCCGGAACTAATGTGCAGGACAGACTTATCGCACTGCACCACCTAGATGTGCCTTGGCGTCCTTCTGATGTAGGACGGATTTTGCGGACATTCAAAATAAAAAAGAATGTGGAGGTAACAGACAATGGCAAAATCATTATTTGAGGAACTGGGCGGCAAATACGAAAGGCAAGGGGATTATTTGATACCGTGCTTAACTGTACCCGCCGAAGAAGAACAGGCAATAGGCATCTGGGGGCAACGGCATTTAGATTATCTAAAACAGTACCGTAAAGTTACATACACCAATCTTCTTACAAGCGGCAGGCTAAACGCCTACCTTGCCGACATCAACAGACAGGCACAGGAACGCTTTGAAAGGCTCATAGAGGGTATGAAACAGGCACAGGGCATAACGGAACAGCTAAAGGCAGAAAACGCCTTAGAATGGACAGGATGCCTCAATAACATAAGGGCTTGTGCGAGGGAGATTGTGGAAAAGGAAATTATTTTTGCATAAACAGATGATTAGTGGCAGGGGGAAATCCTGCCGCTTTTTCTGCTTTAGTTTGTCAGCTTGACAAATAAAGGGTTAAGGAATATAATTAGATTCAGTTTTATACAAGGAGTTAATAAATATGCGGCAAGGTATTCTTAAATAAACTGTCAATTTGATAGTGGGAACAAAAAGTAGCAGTCCCGTTTCACTTTTAATATGGGGCTTAGTTTTTTGTACCCAGTTTAAGAATACTTTTATCATGTAATTTTATATGCCCGAAAACATATAAGTGTTTTGGGGCTATTGGAGTTATTTACCCAGTGATAGGAGTATTTATCACTGGGTATTTTTATGCCCTTTTTTGGGTGTTGATAGGAGGAAAATCACATGAAAATAATTAACTTAGGCATTCTGGCTCACGTTGACGCAGGAAAGACAACATTAACGGAAAGTTTATTATATACCAGTGGTGCAATTGCAGAACTAGGGAGCGTAGATGAAGGCACAACAAGGACAGATACAATGAATTTGGAGCGTCAAAGGGGAATCACTATCCAGACAGCAGTGACATCTTTTCAGTGGGAGGATGTAAAAGTCAACATTATAGATACGCCAGGCCATATGGATTTTTTGGCGGAAGTATACCGTTCTTTATCCGTTTTAGACGGAGCAGTATTATTAGTTTCTGCAAAGGATGGCATACAGGCACAGACCCGTATACTGTTTCATGCACTACAGACAATGAAGATTCCGACAATCTTTTTCATCAATAAAATTGACCAAGAGGGGATTGATTTGCCAATGGTATATCGGGAAATGAAAGCAAAGCTTTCTTCGGAAATTATAGTGAAGCAAAAGGTTGGGCAGCATCCCCATATAAATGTAACGGACAATGACGATATGGAACAGTGGGATGCGGTAATTATGGGAAACGATGAACTATTAGAGAAATATATGTCAGGGAAACCGTTTAAAATGTCAGAACTGGAACAGGAAGAAAACAGGAGATTCCAAAACGGAACGTTATTTCCCGTTTATCACGGAAGCGCTAAAAACAATCTGGGGATTCGGCAGCTTATAGAAGTGATTGCCAGTAAATTTTATTCATCAACGCCTGAAGGTCAATCTGAATTATGCGGGCAGGTTTTTAAGATTGAATATTCAGAGAAAAGGCGGCGTTTTGTTTATGTGCGTATATATAGCGGAACATTGCATTTGAGGGATGTTATTAGAATATCTGAAAAAGAGAAAATAAAAATCACAGAGATGTGTGTTCCGACAAACGGTGAATTATATCCATCCGATACAGCCTGCTCTGGTGATATTGTAATTTTACCAAATGATGTTTTGCAGCTAAACAGTATTTTGGGGAACGAAATGCTGTTGCCGCAGAGAAAATTTATTGAAAATCCTCTCCCTATGCTCCAAACAACGATTGCAGTAAAGAAACCTGAACAGCGGGAAATATTGCTTGGGGCACTTACAGAAATTTCAGATGGCGACCCTCTTTTAAAATATTATGTGGATACTACAACGCATGAGATTATACTTTCTTTTTTGGGGAATGTGCAGATGGAAGTCATTTGTGCCATCCTTGAGGAAAAATATCATGTGGAGGCAGAAATAAAAGAGCCTACTGTTATATATATGGAAAGACCGCTTAGAAAAGCAGAATATACCATCCACATAGAAGTCCCGCCAAATCCTTTCTGGGCTTCTGTCGGGTTGTCCATAGAGCCGCTCCCTATTGGAAGCGGAGTGCAGTATGAAAGCAGAGTTTCACTTGGATATTTAAATCAATCGTTCCAAAATGCGGTTATGGAGGGGGTTCTTTATGGCTGCGAGCAGGGGCTGTATGGATGGAAAGTGACAGACTGTAAAATCTGTTTTGAATATGGATTGTATTATAGTCCTGTAAGTACCCCCGCAGACTTTCGGCTGCTTTCCCCTATCGTATTGGAGCAGGCTTTAAAAAAAGCAGGGACAGAACTATTAGAGCCATATCTCCACTTTGAAATTTATGCACCGCAGGAATATCTCTCACGGGCGTATCATGATGCTCCAAGGTATTGTGCAGATATTGTAAGTACTCAGATAAAGAATGACGAGGTCATTCTGAAAGGAGAAATCCCTGCTAGATGTATTCAAGAATACAGGAACGATTTAACTTATTTCACAAATGGGCAGGGAGTCTGCTTGACAGAGTTAAAAGGATACCAGCCAGCTATTGGTAAATTTATTTGCCAACCCCGCCGCCCGAATAGCCGTATAGATAAGGTTCGGCATATGTTCCACAAGTTAGCTTAACAGCTTGCAAAAGTCATATAAAATGAGATTTGAAAGGATTAGAGACTAATTATGATGAAATGCGAATGGATATTGTGTCCTGTTTGTGGGAGCAAAACCCGTAATAAAATTAGGAAGGACACTGTTTTGGAGAATTATCCCCTTTATTGTCCAAAATGCAGACAAGAAAGATTGATTAAAGTTGACAACTTGAAGATAACTGTCATCAAAGAGCCAGACGCTTAAGACGCAGAGCCGATGAAATTGTGGAACAATTCACGAATCATCGGCTCTTTTTGTTTCGTATTTGAAAGAACAAACTCACCAAATAAAAAAAACGATATTCGGGT
>OGKO01000418.1_pt1 | contig 33476 bp, 31 predicted proteins | sample 1572451 | NCBI WGS metagenome assembly OGKO01 (sample SAMEA2582089, study PRJEB24529) | metagenome | biome: Human gut stool | place: China | collected 2011 | reverse complement strand
GGTAGAACACCAGCCTTCCAAGCTGGATACGTGGGTTCGATTCCCATCACCCGCTCTATTTTTTTAAGGAAACCTTTAAAATCAGGGGTTTCCTTATTTTTTTGATCGGCTTGTACGATTGTTGAGTACCGGAACTTAGAAAGCGGTGAGCACATCTGGCGTGTGAAGGGATACACAAGAATTGTTGCGGAAAAGTTTGCAACCATGTCAGCGCAGCTTGTTTTGCTTGCGAATGTCTATGATGCCCTGATCAGCGAGAAATATTATAAGGCAGCTTACTCTAAAGAGGAAGCATTCCATATGAAAAAGGTTCGTCTTTTTATGTAAAAGACGAACCTTTTCTTATCTAATCTAGCATATTTTGATTCAAAAAGCAAGAGATGTAACAACCTTTTATAATTTGTAATTGCATTGTGTTTCAACAAAAAAATAAGGAACAATGCGGAAACGAGGAACTATGAACAATGATTTAAAGACAGAAGAAATGTGTGAAAATTGGCTGATACAGCAAAAAGCAAAAACTAAAAAGAGTACGTATGCAAATTACTGTTATCTGATCAAAAAGCTGATCGAACCGGAATTAGGGAAAATTGATGTCATGAAATTGAACAAGGCATACCTCGAACAATTGGTTTTGGATTTGCAGGAAAGAGAATATGCGGATAGTACCATTTATTCTGCACTGCGTGTTTTGAAAACGATTCTAAGAAAACATGCAGTGCAAAACGACAATTATGAGGAAATGATACATCACTGTTATCTTACCGTTCACCGTTTGGAATCTAAAGTACTGCTTGAGGACGAAAGTGCATGTATCAAAGAATATTTATTACAGAAAAATGACACATATGCACTTGGGATTCTGTTGTGCCGAAGCACAGGTATCAGAATTGGTGAATTGTGTGGATTGAAATGGGAAGATATTCATCTGGACACGGGAATATTTGAGATAAAAAGGACTGTATCGCGGATTCAAAATGATAATTACAGGGAAGGACTTCCAAAAACAATGCTATATATCCGAACTCCAAAATCGTTTTCATCGATCAGAACGATACCGATTCCTGATTTTTTGGAAAACTGTTTGAAAGAAAAAAGAAAACCGGAGGATTGTTATTTCCTGACAGGAACCACACGTTGTACGGAACCCCGGAATGTGCAGAAACATTTTAAAACTATTTTAAAGCACTGTAATCTTTCTGATTATAATTTTCATTCGCTGCGTCATGGGTTTGCGTCTTCGTGTCTTGAGAGTGGGGTTGAGTGTAAAACAGTTTCCTCTATTTTAGGGCATTCTTCCACACAGATTACCATGGATTTATATGTTCATGCGACATTAAAACAGAAAGCTAAGTGTGTAAATATGTTTTAAGGAAAAGGTTCGTCTTTTACATAATAAGACGAACGTACCGAGCAGTTAATAAAATTATAACCATTATTTTGGAAAATAGGACAAGGGGGTTGATTTTGTTGCTGTATCACAATCAAAGATAAAGGAGATACAAAGTTATGAGGAAAAGACGAATGAAGTGGAATGTGTTGGCACTCTGCATGGCAGTTGTTTTAATAGTGACAATGCTGCCGACACAGGTATTGACAAAGGCAGAGACGATAAATGGTAAGGTTGAAATCAAACCGATATCATATGATATTGGAGAGAATGCTTTTAACTATCAGATTACTACGAGTGAAGAAAATGCGTATATTGCTTATTATGTGTATAATGGGAAAGAATATAATTATACAATGGATGAATTGTTTAATCTTGCAAAGGAGACAACTGAGCAAAAAAATCGACAGGTAGAAGTGAAAGTTTCCGGAAATACACTTGATCTATTATATGTAGCATTAATCAGCACAGAGGGAGACTTGCTTTGCAGTACAAGAGAAAATACGGCATTTAATCACATATTATTTGCGGATGATGCTGAGAATATTGAATATGTAAATGGAACATTGGATGATGTGTCTGCTGAAGTGAAAAATGGAAAGATTATCGTAAAAGATTCAAGTAATCAATCTGGTAGTGGAGGAATATGTTATACATTTACGCGTGGCATGAATGGTGATGATTTTGGTAAATTAGTAAACTGTGATTTCACGGATGGAGAAGCACAGGTTGATATATCAGATTGTATTAGTGAGTCAGGAGAATATTTATTTAAGTATTGTATTGTTAAAAATGGTGTTGTTACCACAAAAGTAAATACAGTGATATATAATTATACAAAACCTACAGCAAAATTGGATTCAGTAAATATTTCTACAGTGAAATGGGAAAAAGGTATTTTGACGATTCCGGGAGCAGATAAAAATTCTCAATTGATGGGAAAACGCATTGCAGCAACAATATATAGAAGTAATGATAAGGAACAATGGTCACGAGGAGTATGTTACAGCGGTCCGCTTGGTAATTGGGATAGAGAATTCAATTTTAATGATGAAATAAAAGACTATAAATATTATAAAGTTGGAATTGTTGTGAAAAGCGACGATATCGATAACTATTTAAGTAGTGACGAAGTATTTACGGATATTTATGATACTACATCGTCCAGTGAAGAGGTTAACAATACATTAAAAGATGTATTAGCTCAAGCAGGCGTTGATTCAGTAGATAAAGCAGATGCAGATACTTTAAATAAAATCTATAATGAAGCAGACGAGACAAAAAAAGCAGAGATTGCCAAAGCATTAAGAGATGGATTGAAAGAAACTGATACAGCAACTCTTAGAACAGCAATGCAGACAAACAGTGATACGCGTGCAACGGTAGAAGCAATTGAGAAAATGTCTGGAATTACGGTTGCAAATGATGTTTCTGAGGATGTAAAAGCTTATATTGATACAGCAAATATTAAAGTTTTGGGTGCAGCATTGAATGCAGATGACGGGGTATCAAATGTCGGATTAAAGATTACCAAAGAAGCGGATGTTGCCACATTGGACAGCAAATACAAAAATGCAATTCCACTCGGAATTACACTGACAAATGTAAGTACAGCAGCTTCTGGACTTGCAGTTCCGGTTACAATTACAATCCCTGTTCCAAGGGGAATCGATATCCGTAAACTTGTTATTTTACATATGAATGCTGACGGTACAGTCAATGAGAATTTTTCGAATGGAAATGGATATTCAGCTGATCTTAATAGCCGTACCATTACTTTCACAGTAACTCATTTTAGTACATTCATTTTTGCGGAAGCAGACGATACAAGCACGACACCGGGAAACCCGACAACACCAGCAAATCCGACAACACCGGAAAATCCGACAACACCAGCAAATCCGACAACACCGGAAAATCCGACAACGCCAGCAAATCCGACGACACCTGGAAGCTCTGTGACAAATCCGACAACAACAGCAGAACCAGCACAGAGTCAGGCAACAGAGACGGACAATACAGCTTCTGCAACAGCAGAGACCGTGACATCTTCTCCAAAAACAGGGGATAACGGCAGTATGGCAGTATATTATGGGTATTATTTGCCGGCTGCGCGATTACAGCATTCTGTTATGCGAAAAAAAGAGTAAGAAGATAATTATCAAATTTAAGTGATTGAAAAGCCTTTGTGGAAAGAATTTTCTGCAAAGGCTTTTTAAATTTACTTGAAGAAAAGTGGCGGCTTCTATATAATCAAAGAGTATGCTTGTGGGATTGACAGTACGTAATCAGGAAGAAACAGAGTAAAAACGAAAGAATCCGCCAAAAGAGCAGAAACAGAAAGAGGACATACGAATGATACAGTTTACCGGATATGATTTATTGTGGCTATTTTTTATATATTCTTTTGCGGGCTGGGTGTTAGAGACAGCCGCGGCAACATTTATGCACCGGAAGTTTTCTAACAGGGGACTGGTGAATGGACCGCTTTGTATTTTATATGGTGTGGGAGCCGTGGCAATGTCAGTCGGTCTGCAGGAGCTGACGGGGATCTGGCTTTTTTTGTTCGCATCGTTATATGCAGCGGTGACAGAGTTTGTTGCAGGAAAATTAATCGAGAAATTTTATCACAAACGCTGGTGGGATTACAGTAAGAGTAAATGGAACTTAGACGGTTACATCTGCCTTCCGGTTTCACTTGGAAAAGGTGTATTGGGCTATGTGGTTGTCCGTTATGCCAACCGGTGGGTATTTCATCTGCTCGCAATCCTTCCGGAGCTTCTGATCCACATTATCTTGCTTGTGCTGATCGGTGTGCTCGCGGTGGATGTGCTTGCCTCTTATCTTCTGGTGACAGGAAAGAGCAGACACCCGGAGAAGTGGCTGGAAGCAAATAACAAAATCGATCGTTTCCGCATCAGGCTTGGCAATAAGATTGCAGGATCGATTGAAAAACGAATGACAAAAGCCTACCCGAAGGCAAGCTTTGTGGAAAAAATCACAAAAGATAAAACTGTTTTTGCAAAAGGCTGCGATTTTTATAAAATTGTGATGCTGTTTTTTGTGGGAGCATTTTTAGGGGATCTTACGGAAACAATTTTCTGCCGGATCACTGCGGGAGTATGGATGAGCCGCAGCAGCGTTGTGTGGGGACCATTCAGTATTGTGTGGGGACTTGCGATTGCGCTGGTGACGGCAATGTTATATAAATACAAAGACAAAAGCGACGGCTTTTTATTCTGGACAGGAACCTTTTTAGGTGGAGCTTATGAGTATCTGTGCAGTGTATTCACAGAGCTGGTCTTTGGAAAAGTATTCTGGGATTACAGTTGGATGCCGTTTAACCTGGGTGGACGAATCAATCTGTTATACTGTTTCTTCTGGGGAATCGCAGCGGTAGTATGGTTTAAAGTATTGTATCCAAAAATTTCAGGCCTGATCGAGAAAATTCCGGTTGTGATTGGAAAAACGGTGACATGGCTTCTGATCGTATTTATGTGCTGCAATGTTGTGTTTTCCTGCCTTGCTTTGATAAGGTATGATGAGCGTGACAGACAGGTGGAGGCGACAGAAAGCTGGCAGGTTTACATGGACGAGCATTATGACGATGCGAAAATGGCGCGGATATATCCGAATGCCAAGACGTGTGAGTAAGATGAAATAGTATGTGCTTGGTGTGGAAAAGAGAGAAGCACCATGCAAAGTAATGTTCGATAGAAAATAAGAGGAAAAATAAATGAAATTAATAAAAACAGAGGATGCAGTCGGTCATGTTTTATGTCATGACATGACGCAGATCATAAAAGGCGTCACAAAAGACGCAAGATTCCGCAAAGGACATATTGTAACCGAGGAGGATATCCCGGTTCTCTTATCTATGGGAAAGGAAAATCTCTACGTGTGGGAGAAAAACGAGAACATGCTTCACGAGGATGAGGCGGCAGAAATTCTGCGCGCTATCTGTCAGGGCGAGCGTATGCATGCCTCAGAGCCAAAAGAGGGAAAAATAGAACTCACCTCTGACATTGACGGAATTTTAACAGTCAACGTGGAAAAGCTTCTTGCCGTCAATTCCCTCGGCAATATGATGATCGCGACCAGACATTCCTATACCCCGGTGAAAAAAGGCACGAAGCTTGCGGCGACAAGAATTATCCCGTTAATTATTGAAAAAGAGAAAATGGAAGCAGCAAAGCGGGCAGCAGGGGAATCGCCGCTTGTGAATGTCCTGCCATATCAGTTAAAGACAGCGGCGCTGATCACTACGGGTGGAGAGGTTGCAAAAGGACTGATTCAGGATACCTTTTCTGATGTGGTCATTGAAAAGCTGCAAGCTTATGGAATCGAGACAGTGGAGCACTGTTATCCGGGAGATGATGAGAACCTTATCACAGAAAAAATTTTGGAGTACAAGGCAAAAGGTGTGGATATGATCCTCTGTACCGGAGGCATGAGCGTAGATCCGGATGACCGAACACCGGGAGCTATCAAGCGTTCGGGGGCTTCTATCGTCACATATGGCGCACCGGTGCTTCCGGGCGCAATGTTTTTGCTCGGATACTTTGAGGACAAAACCCCTGTCATGGGGCTGCCGGGCTGCGTGATGTATGCAAAGAGCACGATCTTTGACATTATGCTGCCACGTATCGCAGCAGGGATTCCGGTGAAAGCGGAAGATTTTTATGTGTTAGGACATGGCGGACTGTGCCTTGGATGTGCAGAGTGCCGGTTCCCGGACTGTTCCTTTGGAAAAGTCTGAACCAGAATAGATTTTATAGGAATCGTTTTGCAGAAAAAACAGATAGAAAAAGCAGGAATATAATATGGAATGGAACCATTTTGATGAAAACGGAAACGCTGTCATGGTAGACGTTTCTGAAAAAGAGATTACGGAGCGTATCGCGACAGCAAGCGGTAAAATCCGTGTGAATGATGCAGTGATGTCAGCTATCGTCAATCATACCGCAAAAAAAGGGGATGTGCTGACGGTTGCAAGAGTGGCAGGGATTATGGGAACAAAGCAGACGTCTCATCTGATCCCGCTTTGTCATCCACTTTGTCTGAACAAATGTACCGTTGACTTTGAAGTCAATGAAAAAGAAAACATCATAACGGCAATATGTACGGTCAAAGTTTCCGGAAAGACCGGGGTGGAAATGGAAGCACTCATGGGTGTGAATGTGGCACTTCTCACGATTTATGATATGTGTAAGGCAATGGACCGTGCCATGGAGATTTTTGATGTTCATTTAGAAAAAAAAGACGGTGGAAAATCCGGACTTTTTGAGCGAAGTAAGGAAAGAAAAGAATGTTAGATCAGTACAGCCGGAACATTGATTATATCAGGATTTCAGTCACAGACCGTTGCAATCTGCGCTGTACCTACTGCATGCCACAGAATGGCAAATGCTATTCGGATCAGGATGAAATATTAACATATGATGAGATCGTAAAGCTTGCAGGAATTTTTCGAAAGCTTGGGATCAAAAATGTGAAGCTTACCGGAGGAGAACCACTGGTGAGAGCACAGATAGCGGAGCTTATTTATCGATTGAAAACAGAGTGTGGAATGGAAAAAGTAACGCTGACCACAAACGGAGTGCTTTTGGAGGAGCAGTTTGCACATCTTGTGAAAGCCGGACTAGACGGTGTGAATATCAGTCTGGATACGCCGGATGCAGAAGGTTATCGCAATCTCACCGGAAGCGACAGCCTGCAAAAGGTATTAAAGGGCATAGAACTGGCGGAGAAAACAGCAGGTGTTTCAGTAAAGCTTAATTGTGTGCTGATGCACCAGACGCGGGAGGAATTACTTGCCCTGACCGAATTTGCCAGAAAAAATATCAGTGTCCGTTTTATCGAGCTTATGCCGATCGGGCAGGGAAAAGAAAAGCATACGTTAAAGGAAGCAGACATAATAAAAATGCTTTCGGAAACATATGGAATACTGAAACCTGTCACTCAGAAACTGGGAAGCGGCCCGGCACACTATGTTGAAATTGATGGATTTGCAGGAAAAATTGGATTTATTAGTGCAATTTCACATAAATTCTGCAGTGGCTGTAACCGTGTCCGCCTGATGTCAGATGGTTTCTTAAAACCATGTTTACAGTATGAGACAGGCGTGGATCTGCGGACATTGCTGCGAGGCGGTGCTAAAGAGGAGGGACTGCAAAGCCAGATTGAAAAGGCAATCAAAGAAAAGCCAAAGTGTCACGAGTTTGAAAAACAAAATGAGACAGGGCAGACCGAGCGGAGGAGTATGTTTGAAATCGGAGGTTAATTGAGTAATTTTGAACAATCACGAGAAACAAATAGAGTTTCGCATTTGTCTATTAGAAGGAGTAAAAAAATGGGAAAAGTAAGGGCTGTGTGCATCAGCGAGAAACGCGGCACGCAGAAGAAAAATATAGAATCCGCAGTATTTGTGGAGGACTGGGGCATACAGGGGGATGCGCATGCAGGAAAATGGCACAGGCAGGTTTCACTATTGTCGCAGGAGACAATCGAGGCGTTTAAGGCGCGTGGCGCAGAGATCACAGACGGAGCATTCGGTGAAAATCTTGTGGTCAGTGGCTATGATTTTACAAAGTTTCCGGTTGGTACGAGATTTGCGTGCAAGGATGTTGTGCTGGAACTGACACAGATTGGAAAAGAATGTCATCACGGCTGCGAGATTTTCCAGAAAATGGGGGAGTGCATCATGCCGACGAATGGTGTTTTTGCCAGAGTGCTTCACGGTGGAACGATTCAGACGGGGGATGAATTTCATGTGCAGTACCGCGTTGCAGTCATTACATTAAGTGATACCGCATCTAAAGGAGAACGTGAAGACGTAAGCGGTCAGACCATTGCGGATATTGTGACAAAAGCAGGCTATGAGGTTGTTTTTCGGACAATCCTTCCGGACGACGGCGAGGAACTTACAAAGTTATTGTGTGAACTGGCAGATACAGATAAGGCAGATCTGATCTTAACGACCGGAGGAACCGGCTTTTCACAAAGGGACAATACACCGGAGGCAACCATGCAGGCGATCGAGCGGGAAACACCGGGAATTTCCGAAGCCATGCGGTATTATTCACTGCAGATCACACCGCGTGCCATGCTGTCCAGAGGTGTATCAGGAATCAGAAAGGAAGCACTGATCGTGAATCTGCCGGGAAGCCCGAAAGCGGTGCGGGAGTGTCTGGAATATGCGATTGGAGCACTGACGCATGGAATGGATATTTTAAAAGGAAACACTGGCAATTGCGCTGGAAAATAGATCAAGAGAGGAAAATCATGAAGAAATTAACCGCAATGATGTTACTTATAGCAATTAGCCTTGGACTTACTGCATGTGGAAGCAGCCAGAACAGTGCAGATGCACCTGCGCAGGCAGAAAACAAAGAGGTGACAGCGGACACAGAAGCAGCAGAGGCAGATACAAGTGCCGCAATCGAAGGTACGATCACCTTAGCGGCAGCAGCAAGTCTGGAAAAATCGTTCACGGAGCAGTTGATCCCAATGTTTGAGGCACAGTATCCTGATGTGAGCGTTGAGGGAACTTATGACAGTTCCGGAAAGCTTCAGTCACAGATTGAGGCAGGGGCAGATGTGGATATTTTCTTTTCCGCAGCATTAAAACAGATGCAGGCGTTGCAGGAAGAAGGTTATATCGCAGAGAATGCATCTGTGGATCTTCTGGAAAATAAAATCGTTCTGATCGTTCCAACCGGAAAAGAGGACGGCTACACTTCTTTTGAGGACATTGTAAATGCAGATATGGTTGCAATCGGTGATCCGGAGAGTGTTCCGGCAGGACAGTATGGAAAAGAGGCATTGGAAAATCTTAATCTCTGGAGCAGTGTGGAGGGCAAATTAAGTCTCGGAACAAATGTGACGGAGGTATTAAACTGGGTAGCAGAGGGAAGTGCTGATGCAGGAATCGTTTATGCAACGGATGCAGCTTCCATGTCCGACAAAGTTACAGTCGTGGCAGAGGCACCGGAAGAGAGCGTTTCAAAAGTCATTTACCCGGTGGCAGAATTAAAAGAGACTAAGAACAAAGAAGCCGCAGATGCGTTTCTGGAATTTTTACAGACAGATGAGGCACTTGCGGTATTTGAGGCGGCTGGATTTTTGATAAATCAGTAACGCAAAGCAGATGCAGGACAAGCATTTTGGGAGGCACAGAAAAATGGATCTTTCTCCGGTATGGATTTCGTTAAAAACATCGGTGGTATCGATCATCCTCACATTCTTTCTCGGTCTGTGGGCAGCCAGGGGCGTCGTTTCAGTCCGCTCCACAAAAGCGCGGGCGTGGTTAGACGGACTGCTCACGCTTCCACTGGTGCTGCCACCGACAGTGGCAGGATTTTTCCTGCTCTATCTGTTTGGCGCAAAAAGACCAGTCGGCATACTTTTTGAAAAAGTATTTCATTATAAAATCGTTTTTAGCTGGCAGGCAACCGTTTTGGCGGCAGTCGTGATTTCATTTCCACTGATGTACCGCTCTGCCAGAGGAGCAATCGAGCAGGTGGATCAAAATCTGATCTATGCCGGCAGGACACTTGGAATGAGCGAACGCACAATCTTCTGGAAAATCATTTTACCGCAGGCAAAACCGGGAATCCTCTCCGGCGGTGTGCTTGCATTTACAAGGGGGCTTGGTGAATTCGGAGCAACAGCCATGATCGCCGGAAATATTGCAGGAAAAACAAGAACCTTACCGCTTGCCATTTATTCGGAAGTGGCGGCAGGAGATATGGATACTGCCGGAAAATATGTGTTAATAATTGTAGCATTTTCACTGCTGATTGTAACGGGTATGAACTTACGTGGAGAGAAGATACGATGAGCTTACAGGTCGAGATTGAAAAAAAACTGAATGACAAAGTGCTGTCGGTTTCTTTTGACACAGAAGGAAAAAAGGGCATTACCGGAATACTAGGAGCGTCCGGGTGCGGCAAGAGCATGACACTGAAATGCATCGCAGGGATTGAGACACCGGATCAGGGGCGAATTGTCTTGAACGGACGTGTACTGTTTGATTCAAAACAGAAAATCAATCTCCGTGTGCAGGACAGGCATGTCGGATATCTGTTTCAGAATTACGCACTTTTCCAGAACATGACAGTAGAAGAAAATATTAAAACAGGACTTAAGTATTGCCGCAAACAGAAGCTGACTGCGGAAGAAATCGGGCAGAAAGCAGATGAATACATGGAACTGCTGCATGTGGCAGAATTAAGGGATGCTTATCCCGGCAAATTATCCAGCGGACAGCAGCAGCGGGCAGCATTGGCGAGAATCTTAGCATCTGATCCGGAAGTTTTAATGTTGGATGAACCATTTTCCGCACTCGATGCATTTTTAAAGGAAAAACTGCAATTAGAGCTGTCAGAACTTTTAGCTGCTTATGACAAAGATATTTTAATGGTGACACACAGCCGGGACGAGATCTACCGTTTCTGTGAGCATATGCTGATCGTGGAGAATGGCAGACAGGCAGGTTTCGGCGCAACAAAGGATATTTTTAAGAATCCGGGTACACCTGCGGCTGCAAAACTGACAGGCTGTAAGAATATTGAGAAGGTCATACGGTCAGATGCACATACGATGATTGTGCCACACTGGAATATCACCATTCAGGTAAAGGGAACAATCCCGGAGAATACCACGCATATCGGAATCCGGGCACATTATCTGAAGCTTCCGGAAGAAGGTCAAAAAGCAAATCTGGTGACATGCCACAATGGCAGGATCTTAGATGATCCGTTTGAACTTGTTGTTGTTTTTGAACATGATATCTGGTGGAAAATTTCCAGGGAAAGCTGGCAGAAAGACTACCGGAAACAAATGCCACAGTATCTGGAAATCCCGGAGGAAAGCATTTTATATCTGCATGGATAGAACTTGCAAACGGTGGTGTGATTTTTTATAATGTATGTAAAACTCTGAAAGAGCGATTTTGTGAATGTGGTGCAGAATAGTTATTAACGAGCAGTTACAGGAAATATGTGTAAGGAAAAGCGGAGGGCAGACGAATGCCAGAAAATACACAGAGAATACGTGTCGGCGGATTTTCGTTTGAAAATCAGGACGAAGCAGAACAGGCAAAAAAAGAGATCGAAGGAATCAAATATATCAAGACAAAAACCGATATGAATGATCCGGAGATCGTTTTACAGGTATATAACAAAATGATTGAACAGAAACTGTTTGAAACGGCGGTAGGATACAGCTATCTGAAAGATCTGCAGGAATATCTGATCACGATCCCATTTATCAAAAACGAAGATATTCTCCCAATCCCGGTCACACATCCACGCCTCGAAGAAAGCTTAAAAAGGCAGAAACGTGAGATCGCACAGAAGGAACGTGTCCGTGCAGTCCGTGCGAGAAAGCGGGAAAGACAGCAGGAGAAGATCGACAAGAAAGCTTTGGAGACGGAATCTTCCGGAAAGTTAAAGATTTCGGTCTGGGTGAATGTGGTTCTTGTTGTGTGCGTGATCGCGATGTTTGTGATCACACTGACAAGTGACAGCCCTACAATTGTAGATTATCAGTCAAAGCTTTTAAACCGCTATGCATCCTGGGAGCAGGAACTTACGGAGCGCGAAAAGGCTGTGCATGAGAAAGAGCTGGAACTTGGGATTGAAGCAGAGCCGGAACAGTCTGAATTCACAGAATAGCCATAAAAATGTGATATTTTTAGCATAGAACAGGCAAAATCGGAGGATGACATGGAAAGATTAAAAATTCTTGTAGTAGATGACGAGAGCAGAATGCGAAAATTAGTCCGTGACTTTTTGGTGCGGCAGGATTATGAAGTATTAGAAGCCGGAGACGGTGAGGAGGCACTGGATATTTTTTATAAGGAAAAAAATATCGCTTTGATCATTTTAGATGTCATGATGCCAAAACTCAACGGCTGGGAAGTATGCCGCGAGGTGCGCGAGACATCGAAAGTGCCGATCATCATGCTTACTGCAAAAAGTGATGAGAGCGACGAGCTGACCGGATTTGAACTTGGGGTGGATGAATACATTTCCAAACCATTTTCACCAAAAATATTAGTGGCGAGAGTCAATGCACTGCTTCGCAGGAGCGGACTGACTGCCGGAAATGAAGAAAAATTCGTGGAAGCGGGTGGAATTAAGCTGGATAAGACCGCGCATCTTGTGACGGTGGACGGAGAGCAGATCGACCTTAGTATCAAGGAATTCGAACTTCTCGACTATTTCATGGAAAATCAGGGAATTGCACTCTCACGTGAGAAGATTTTGAACAATGTATGGAATTATGATTATTTTGGTGATGCGAGGACCATTGACACACATGTGAAGAAACTCCGCGCAAAAATCGGGAAAAAAGGTGAGTATATCAAGACAATCTGGGGTGTCGGCTATAAATTTATTGTAGAGTAAACTACAGGTGAAATGTTTGTAAAATGCATTGACAATAACGGGTGGTTAGCATAATATTTAAATTGGATTAGAAGAAATAAGTAAGAAGCAATGTAATATGAAGAATACAAAAAAAGGGTCACTGACCCGTGAACTGGTCATTATTTTAGTCGGGCTTGTCGCAGGAACGATTATTTTATGCTGGTTTATCAATACAACTTTTCTGGAAAAATATTATATGCTGCATAAGCAGGATTCACTGATAGATGGCTATGATGTGATCAATTATGCCAGCGAGACAGGAGAATTAAACTCCAGTGGATTTGATGTTACTTTTGATAATTTATGTGCCAATGGTAATATAGCAGTTATGATCATAAGTTCCGACCGGACGATCGTGCGGTCTTCCGTCAATGATAATCAGGTCATTCTGATGGAATTTATGAATATATTGTTTGGAAGTGACGGAAGCCAGACAGAGATTTTGAAAAAAGCCGATAACTATGTGATACAGAAGCAGACAGATACAAGACTGTCATCCGAATACATGGTACTTTACGGTACGCTTTCCAATGGCAATCTGATCCTGATGCGTACTGCTGTGGAGAGTATCCGCGAGAGTGCCAAGATATCGAATCGGTTTTTGATTTATGTCGGGATGCTTGCGATTGTGATCAGTGCGGTTGTCACGGTGTTCGTCTCAAGACGGATCACGACACCGATTCTGGCGCTGACCGATATTTCAAAAAGAATGACAGAACTTGACTTTAATGCCAAGTATACGCCAAATGCACATAGACAGAATGAAATTGACGAACTTGGAGAACATTTTAACCGGTTATCCTGCACACTTGAGAAGACAATTTCGGAACTGAAAAGTGCGAATAATGAGTTGCAGCAGGATATTGAGAAAAAAACAGAGATTGACGAGATGCGGAAGGAATTTTTATCCAATGTCTCGCATGAGTTAAAAACACCGTTAGCACTGATACAGGGATATGCAGAAGGATTACAGGAATGTATCAATGATGATGCGGAGAGCCGGGATTTTTACTGTGAAGTCATTATGGATGAAGCAGATAAAATGAATCAGATGGTGAAGAAGCTTTTGACGTTAAATCAGTTGGAATTTGGCAATGAAGTGGTTCCGATGGAACGCTTTGACCTGACAGAACTCATTCATGGAATCGTGAATTCGTCTTCCATTCTTTTAGAGCAGAATGGAATTACCGTGACGTTTGAGGAAAATGAGCCGATGGACGCATGGGGAGACGAGTTTAAGGTGGAAGAGGTTGTGACGAATTATCTGAGCAATGCGATCCACCATGCAGAATTTGATAAGCAGATCAGAATCTGGTATACAAGGAAAGACAAGGTTGTCCGGGTAAGTGTATTTAATACCGGAAAACAAATCCCGGAGGAAGATCTTGATAATGTGTGGATTAAGTTTTATAAAGTGGATAAAGCGAGAACCAGGGAATATGGTGGCAGCGGTATCGGGCTTTCCATTGTAAAAGCGATCATGGAATCGTTCCACAGGGAATGTGGTGTGATAAACCATGAGGACGGCGTAGAGTTCTGGTTTGAACTTGACACGGAGAAAACAGGAATTGATCCTGCACAGGCGGAGGAATAGTATAGTATGAAAAAGAGAAAAAGAGTGGAAGGAATCTTGTGTCTGACAGGTTTGCTTCTGCTGACAGGATGTGGAACACAGGCATATGAACTCACAGATAGCGAGGAGAGCCAGATCGTCAATTATGCGGCACATGTTGTTTCAAAATACAATGCCTATCAGAAGGACGGACTGGTGTATGTAGACCAGAGCGTTCCTGAAGAACCGGAGACAGAGCAGACGGCTGCAGGCAGTGAGAGTACCGAGGCGGCAGATGCAGCAGATGAGATACCGGCTGGAAGCACATTAGAGGATGTGTTTGGAGCAGAAGGATTAGAGGTTGGATTTACCGGAGTGAGCCTTGCAGCAAATTACACAGAGAGCGATGTGCTCGATGTGAGAGCTTCCGGTGGAAAACAGTTCATGGTTTTGACTTTTGATATCACAAATCCGACAGAGGAAGACCTCACACTGGATAATCTGACTACAAAAGTGAAATTCGCAGCAGATTATTCTGCAGACGGCGCAGAGAGCACACAGGTTTCAGCTTATACAACGATCATGACAACCGATTTTTCCACATATGATGATGTGATCGCAGCAGATGAGACAAAAACAGCGGTACTTTTATTCGAAATACCGGATTCTGTGACAGAAGTTTCTGATCTTGTACTGCATGTGACAAGAGATAACACAACTTATGAAATAAAATTGTAAAATATGGTATAGTTATGATATAATAAGACTGCCGAGCGCAGCGAGTGTAGATCACGATTATGAAGCTTTGCTTCATGATATAATGTACGCAAAGGCGAAAGTGAGCATTTAAGAAATAAAAACGTAAGAGAACATATATGCGGGAGGAAGACACAATGGATACAAATATTCTTTTAGAGTCAGGTACAAATGAGTTAGAGGTTTTGGAATTTACGTTAGGGGACAACTATTACGGAATTAACGTAGCAAAGATCAAAGAGATCCTTACATATCAGCAGGTAACGCCAATTCCAAATGCACATCCTTGTGTGGAAGGAATCTTCATGCCGCGTGATACTATGATGACAGTCATTGATTTGAAAAAATGTCTTGGCATGGAACCGTCTGAGAAGAAAGGTTTATTTATTATCACAAACTTCAATAAATTAAACATTGCTTTTCATGTAGATGAGGTAATTGGTATCCACAGAGTTTCCTGGGAGGAGATTATCAAACCGGATTCTACGATCAATACAGAGGAAAAGAGTGCAGCAACCGGTGTTATTAAGTTAGAGGGCAAGCTGGTCGTAATCCTTGATTTCGAGAAGATCGTAACAGATATCAGCCCGGAGACAGGACTGAAAGTATCAGATGTGGAAGACAGACCGTCAAGAGACAGAAGCGATTCTCCAATCCTCATTGCAGAGGATTCCCCACTGCTTGGGAAAATGATCTCAGAGTGTCTGAAAAAATCAGGATACACGAATCTGATGATGACAATGAACGGTCAGGAAGCATGGGATAAGCTGACAGAATTAAAGAAGAACGGTACAGTGCGACAGGATGTTCATTGTATCATTACTGATATCGAGATGCCTCTCATGGACGGACACAGATTGACAAAACTCTGCAAGTCAGATGATGAGATTAAGAAAATCCCACTCATTATTTTCTCATCTTTAGTAAATGAGGAGATGCGCAGAAAGGGAGAACAGTTAGGAGCAGATGCCCAGTTGACAAAGCCGGAGATCGGTATGCTGGTAGAAGCAATTGACAATCTGATCGATAAGAGCGTAGATTAAGTCATACAAAGGGGTGTGATGTTTCATCACATCCCTAATTCATAATAATAGAATGTCCGCAGAGAAGCGCACATTCTATTATTTACTATAAATACAAAGTGACAAAGACAGCAGGAGAATTTTAGATGAATGAATCAGAAAATTATCTGGATCAGTTATTGAATGCCGTAGACGGCAGGTCTGATTTGAATGACAGTGATCCTGTAAATACAGAAGAAATTGAGAGTAGAGAAGATATGCCACAAAAGAGCACAACAGAGAAAATTGATATTCCTGTGGATGACGATCTTTTTATGGATCAGTTTGAGCAGGAACTTAGAAGTGATAATGATTCAGATGAATTTTTAAAACAGTTTGAACAGGAATTGAACAAAGAAGAAACCACTCAGGGAGTGACAAAAGCTGCACAGCCGATGCTAGATGACATTGATCAGATCATGGATAGCGTGAACTCAAATGCAGAAGCTGACGGAGAAAACGAGGCGGATGATCTTTCTATTGACGATTTTGGATTCAGTGATTTTGGCTTAGACGATGCAGAAACAGACAGCGAGGCTGAGAAAACAGAGACATTACCAGATGAAGATGATGAGCTGATGAAGATTTTAAGCGGCACAGGGGAAGAAACGGAAAGCAGTGAGGAAACCGCTGCTGCCTCGGCAGAGCCACAAACTTCAGAGGAAACCAAAGAGGAAGAAGAAAAGCCAAAGAAAAAAGGATTTTTTGCAAAACTGGCAAAATTACTGTTTGGTGATGATGAATTAGAGGATGAGGAAGCTTCCGCTGCGCAGGCAGAGCCTGTGATCACAGAGATGTCTATGGAAGATATGGACATTTTAAAGGAGTTAGAAGGTTCTTCTGACGGCAAAAAAGAGAAGAAAGAAAAGAAGAAAAAAGAAAAAAAGAAGAAGGAAAAAGCTCCAAAGCAACCGAAGGAGAAGAAGGTAAAACCGAAAAAGGAAAAGAAACCGAAGCCACCGGCTGAACCGGACAATACACCACCACTGCCAAAAGTGCCAGTGATCCTTGTTTTTGTAATGGCAGCATCCATTCTTGTTCTTGTGCTGGCAGGTACACATTTAGTCGGATATTCGAACAGTTTTTCTGACGCAGATCAGGCATTTGCAGAAGGAAGATATTCGGATGCTTTTCAGGCTGTGGCAGGAGAAAAAGTAAAGGAAAAAGACACGGATACCTATGAGAAATACCGTATCACTGCTATGGTATACGCAGAATATGAAGCGTATGAGAGCATGATGGATGCAAAAGTTTACGATATGGCTCTGGATTCTTTGATCCGCACGGTGCAACGGTATGACAGGTATCTGCAGGATGCAGAGACTTATGGATGCAGGGGCGAGTTTGATAAGATTGCAAGTGCAGCAGAGACAGCATTACAGCAGGATTTTGGATTGACAGCAGAGGATGCAAGAACCATGTATGCAATGTCCGATAAAGAAACTTATTCCAGAGAAATTTACAAAGCATTAGAGAAGGCAGGCTTATCAGAGGTGACAGAATGATAGCAATTATCGACTACGACGCAGGCAATTTAAAGAGTGTGGAGAAGGCATTGCAGTTTTTAGGACAGGAATGTGTGATCACACGCGATTTCCATGAGATTGAAAAAGCAGACAAAGTAATTCTTCCGGGTGTTGGATCCTTCGGAGATGCCATGAGCCAGTTAAAGAAGTTTGAACTTGACAAGGTCATTCGTGAAGTGGCGGCAGAGCAGAAACCATTCTTAGGAATCTGTCTTGGATTACAGCTTTTGTTTGAAGGAAGTGAAGAGTCGGAGGGCGTGGAAGGGTTACACCTGTTAGAAGGCAAAATCCTTCGGATTCCGGAGCAGGAAGGATTAAAGATTCCGAATATCGGCTGGAATTCCTTGGATTTACAAAATAACGGACGACTGTTTGAAAATCTGGAGGGCAATCCATTTGTTTATTTTGTACATTCCTATTATTTAAAGGCAGAAGATGAGTCCATTGTCAAGGCAACGATCGAGTATAGCACGCACATACATGCATCCGTGGAAAAAGGAAATATTTTTGCATGTCAGTTCCATCCGGAAAAAAGTGGAACAGTAGGATTACAGATACTTTCTAACTTTGCAGGATTGCAGGAGGAACGCTGATGTTTACAAAAAGAATTATTCCGTGTCTGGATGTCAATCAGGGACGCGTGGTAAAAGGAGTCAATTTCGTTAATTTAAGAGATGCAGGAGATCCGGTCGAGATTGCGGCAGCGTATGATAAGGCTGGAGCGGATGAACTTGTTTTTCTGGATATCACAGCAACTTCGGATGCAAGAGAGACTGTGGTGGATATGGTGCGAAAAGTAGCGGAAAAAGTATTTATTCCGTTTACGGTAGGCGGTGGAATCCGCACGGTAGATGATTTTAAGGCATTGCTTCGTGAGGGAGCCGATAAGATCTCCATCAACTCGTCTGCTATCAATAACCCTAACCTGATCAGTGAAGCAGCAGATAAATTCGGCAGCCAGTGTGTCGTTGTAGCGATCGATGCAGGACGGAGAGAAGACGGCAGCGGCTGGAATATTTATAAAAATGGCGGACGCATTGATGTCGGAATTGATGCTGTGGAATGGGCAATGAAGGCAGACCGCCTTGGAGCAGGTGAAATATTACTGACGAGCATGGATTGTGACGGAACCAAAGCAGGTTATGATCTGGAACTGACCAGAATGATCGCTGAAAATGTATCCATTCCGGTGATCGCATCTGGTGGAGCAGGAACAAAAGAGCATTTTTATGATGCACTGACGGAAGGAAAAGCAGACGCAGCATTAGCAGCTTCTCTGTTCCATTATAAAGAGCTGGAAATCGCTGATCTGAAAGATTATCTTGCAGACCGCGGTGTTCCGGTGCGGCGCTGAGATATCCGGCAGCAGACTGGATGTTCCGGACAAATGCAGCAGTGCAGGAGAAATTTTAAGAAGGTAACAAAAGATGTCAATGATCACAAATGACTGGCTGGATGAGATTCAGGATGAATTCAAAAAGCCATATTATAAAGAGTTATATCAGTTTGTCCGCGATGAATATAGTAAAACGGTGATTTATCCTCCGGCGGACGATATTTTTAATGCGATGCATTTTACACCGTTAAGCAAGGTAAAAGTGCTTTTGCTTGGGCAGGATCCATATCATAATGTAAATCAGGCGCACGGATTATCTTTTTCCGTATTACCGGAGCAGAAAGAAATACCGCCTTCATTGCAGAATATCTATAAGGAACTGCATGATGATCTCGGTTGTTATATCCCGAATAATGGATATCTGAAAAAATGGGCAGACCAGGGCGTACTTTTGTTAAATACAGTACTTACGGTGCGTGCGCATCAGGCTAATTCACATCAGGGACATGGCTGGGAGCAGTTTACGGATGCAATCATTCAGGCGGTAAACGCGCAGAATCGTCCGATCGTATATATGCTCTGGGGAAGACCTGCACAGAGTAAAATCCCGATGCTGACGAATCCGAAACACCTGATCTTAACAGCGCCGCATCCGAGTCCATTATCTGCGTATCGTGGATTTTTTGGATGTAAGCATTTCAGTAAAGCAAATGATTTTTTGAAGGCAAATGGAGTAGAGCCGATCGACTGGCAGATAGAGAATATATAAAAACATATGTCATCAGAAAAGACCTCTGAAATGAGGAGTGCCCAGACACCGAAGGCGTCTGGGCTATTATGAAAAAATTTATCAAGTATTAATAACTTATTTCCGTTTCATTTATGAGTTTATTGTAACAATAATATGTGAATAAAGTATGAACAATTGTTGAATAAATAAAATTTTTTGTGCAAAACTACAGAAAAGAACTTGCAAAACTTATAAAATGAAGCTAAAATGACGATGTAAATAGTAGGAAAAATTGTTTTTACATGGATGATTGCTAATCAAAGGAGTGAGAGATATGGCAACAATTTCAGGATATGATTCATCTTCCATTGGAGTACTGTTTTCAAGTCTGAATTCAGGCAGCACGAAAACAAGTGCTATGTTTGGAACATCAGATTTACTTGGCATTAATTATTCCGATTATGCCACGATCAAAAACGGAAGTTACACAAAGCTGATGAAGGCTTATTATGCAAAGGAAGCTTCAGGCGATTCCTCTTCGTCTTCCATAACTTCCACGTCAACATCGAAAGACAGTTCTAAGACGCTTGCAAATATCGAGAGCGCTGCAGATGATTTGAAGAAAGCCTCTGAGGCACTGAGAACAAACGGAGATAAATCTCTGTTTACAAAGAAACAGACGACAGATAAAGATGGAAATGTTTCTTATGAGTATGATACAGATAAGATTTACAAGGCGGTCAGTGATTTTGTGGACAGCTACAATAAGATGTTAAAAGAGGGTGGAGATTCCAATACCAACAGCATCTTAAGAAGCACGAAGTCTATGGTCAATCTGACAAAGGCAAATTCCAACATGCTCAGTTCTGTCGGCATCACAATCGGAACCGACAATAAGCTTTCCATTGATGAGACAGCATTTAAGAAAGCCAATATGAACACGGTAAAATCCCTGTTCCATACGACAGGCGGATTCGGTTATCAGACCTCGGTTCAGGCAGGTATGATCGAGAGTTACGCGAAGAGTGAGGCGGAGAAAGCCAATACCTACAATAAAACCGGTATGTATACCTATAATTACACAACCGGAGAGATTTATAATACCACAACCTAAACGGTTGCAAAATAAATACAGACATGATATGTTATGAGAAGCTCATAAAAATGGGTTTCTCATAATTTTTTTTATGGCGGGAAAAGAGGTAAACTATGGCAAAAAAAGTAGTAGTAGGAATGTCGGGAGGCGTGGATTCTTCCGTTGCAGCGTATTTATTAAAGAAGCAGGGATATGATGTGATCGGTGTCACCATGCAGATCTGGCAGGATGAGGACGAATTTACGCAGGAGCAAAATGGTGGCTGCTGTGGGCTGAGCGCCGTTGATGATGCCAGAAGAGTGGCGGACCGTCTGGAAATTCCGTATTACGTCATGAATTTTAAGCAGGAATTCAAAAAGAATGTCATGGATTATTTTACAGCAGAATATCTGAAGGGAAGGACGCCGAATCCATGTATCGCATGCAACCGATATGTGAAGTGGGAGGCGTTATTAGACCGGAGTCTTGCAATCGGTGCAGATTACATTGCGACCGGACATTATGCAAGGGTTGAGCAGCTTCCAAATGGCCGTTATGCGATCAAAAATTCTGTCACCGCCGAGAAAGACCAGACTTATGCACTTTACAATCTGACGCAGGCGCAGTTGTCGAGAACACTCATGCCGGTCGGAGATTATCATAAGGACGAGATCCGCCAGATCGCAGAGGAGATCGGGCTGATGGTCGCACACAAAAAAGACAGCATGGAGATTTGTTTTATCCCGGATGATGATTATGCGGGATTTATTGATAAAGAGTGTGGAAAACTTGTGCCGCCGCCCGGAAATTTTGTGTCTACGGATGGAAAAATACTCGGAAGACATAAAGGGATCACACATTACACGGTCGGACAGAGAAAAGGTCTTGGGATTGCACTTGGTTATCCTGTGTTTGTGACAGAGATCCGCCCGGAGACAAACGAGGTCGTACTGGGTTCGAATGAGGACGTGTTTACGACAGAACTGTATGCGGATCATGTGAACTTTATGTCGCTTCCGGACATTGATGGGGAAATGGAGTTAAAAGCAAAAATCCGTTATTCCCACAGTGGAAGTATGTGTAAAGTGACACGTACCGGAGAAGATCAGATCCACTGTGTGTTTGAAGAACCGGTACGCGCAGTGACACCGGGACAGGCAGTTGTGCTTTATGATGGAGATTACATTGCCGGCGGCGGAGTCATTATCTGAGGTCTGGTACGGAATGATACGGAGATTTTATGGAAATTAAAGGCAGAATTAACAAATGACGAATATATTCTGGAAGAGAGAGCGGATCGAGATTATGACTGCTCTGGCATTATTTAATTATGTGTTTTTAGGAGCAGAATATTTATTTGACAATATGATGGCATTTCAGACGGATTCAGGTGGAGTGGTGCTGGCACAGAGTTATGTGCTCGGAAGCAGTACGGTTGGTTTTCTTCTGTTTGGCATACTGGATGGTAAACTGCGGGAAAGAGCAAAGAAGGCAGGCAGTGCTGGTGCCGGAGCCCTCGCAGCTGTATGTCTTTGGGGGATCCAGGTACATCAGAGTTATGGAAGCATACTTGCCGCAGGACTGATTTTATATGTGCTGCTTGGAATAGCCGGAAGTCTGGTACACTACCGGGCAGCGTGCCGCTATGGTATGGAGGAACATCTGGCGGAAACGGTGGGGGTATCGTATGCAACTGGACTTTTTTTACAGTTTCTCGAAAACAATCTGATCCATAATGCAGCGGTGGAAGCAGTGATTTTGGCTGTGGCATTCTGGGCACTTCTTTTTCTGGTGGAGAAAAAGAAGGTGGCGGGAAGCCTGATGGAGCGGAACCTATATGAGTCAGATCCCATCAGACATCCGTATGCAGCGGCAGTTACGCTCATTTTCACAGTCGCCCTTATGACCTGTATTTTTGCAACATTAGACAATGCAGTGACATTAGGGCATGCAGGTGGAAGTATGGATATCGGACAGTGGCCAAGACTGATCCTGGCGGTCAGCGGACTTGTGTCAGGCGTGTTGTTTGATTATGGAAAAGGCAGATATAGGAACCTTATCATGTACTGCGTGACGCTGCTCTCCACGGTGTGTATACTTGTGATCGTTTCCGGCGGCTCTTTTTTGCTTGGGCTGATCGTGTTTTATCTGTCGGCAGGCTTCTTTGTTGTGTTTTTCTCGACCGGTTTTGTGCGGTTGGCGGGGTACATGAGAGTGCCACAGTTTTGGGCTGGCATGGGAAGAGCGGTGAACAATCTCTGCGCCATACTCATTGGAAGCTTTTCTGTAGCACTGATCCGGTCCGGCGACAGTACGAAGATCATGATCGCATCGATCGGGTTATTTGTACTGATCAGCATTGCGATTTATATTTACACGGTGATGGGACAGACGGATGTGGAATTGCCTGATCAGGAGCGGAAACAGGAAGAGGAGCAGGACTATTTTTCAGCATTTGCAGATACCTATGCGCTGACAGAACGGGAGCAGGAGGTGTTGAAAATGCTTTTGGCATCGGATGAGGAGGTGCAGGGGATCGCAAATAGGCTTTATATTTCAAGGGCAATGTTATATCGATATATTTCATCGCTCAACAAAAAAACAGATACAAATTCAAGGATTGGCCTGATCCAGTTTTATTATACATGGAAACCGGAAAAAAAGGCTGATCGTGACGATTGAGACATATGTAAACTCCCGGATCGTGTAATTTTATGTTAAGATTTTTCAAGTATATTCCTTTTATGGAGATAGGAGGCTTGAATGAGACATAAGGTGCGTGATCTGGGAGTCTTTTTTTGTCTTGCGGTGATGTTGTTTACTGTAACTTCCTGTGGAAAAGAAGTGAGTGATCAGACGATCGCAGCGACCGAACAGAGTTCTGAAGAAAGACGTGATGCAGAAGCAGTCATGAGGACAGAAACGACGGAAGCTTTTTCAACGGAGAAAGCCGGAGGGGTTGGGATGCCAGACGATTTAGTGTATGCGGCTGTGATCCATGTAAAAATTAATCCTGAATTTAATTTATATTTAGATTCGGAAGGATGCATTGTCTATGTGGAGTATCTGAATGAGGATGCGGCAGATTTATTTGAAACAGTTGATCTGACAGGACAGAAGCTTGCAGATGGGATGGAGACAATTGTGGGTGCCGCAGAAGAAAAAGGATATCTGACCGGGCAGAATGAGGTTACGACAGATGTTGTCTGGGTGCAGGAGGCAACAGACAGCGGAAAACTGGAGAAAGTATTACAGACCATTTCAGATTCTTCAGAGAGTAAAAAAAATGTGAAGAGTGAAGAAAATCCGGAGAGTGAAACAGATCCGGGGAGTGAAGCAGATCAGAAAACAGGGGCTTCAGGGAAAAAGACATGCAGTGCATGTGGAGGAACCGGAATCTGTGCAGAATGCGGCGGTGGAACACTGCCATGCAAACGCTGTCATGGCAGTCTCATTGAGACCTGTAGCAACTGTGATACATCTGGTATGCAGACATGTCCGGGGTGCAAAGGAAGTGGTGTGGATGCAACGGACGGTTCGGCATGCAGACATTGTGGCGGCGCAGGAAAAATTGTCTGCGAACTCTGTGGAGGTTCACATGGAAAGCCATGTTCTATTTGTCATGGCAAGGGTGTGATCACGGATGATTGTATTCTCTGTCATGGCGCGAAGAAATGTACGGTATGTGGCGGAAGCGGAAAAATGTAGGAGTAAAGGAAAGTTATGTGCAATAAAAAGGAGAATATTCAGATGGGAAAAATATGGAAGAAAGTAATCGGTGTTATTCTGGCCGTAGTTTTCGTTTTTGGCGCAGTGCCTGGAACGAGAGTGGCAGCAGAAGGAGGATCCAAAGCAGGTAATATAAGTCTGTTATTAGAGGGAGATGCCTTTGAAAGCTTTAAGACTATGGAGTCTGAAGGAATCCATATATATTTTAAAAATGAAAACGATGCGGAATATAAGATGCTAGATCTAAGCAGTAACTCAGGCAGGGAACATGGATTAATAGATGTAGAAAATATAAGCTTGTACATTGATCAGGGGACATCAAAATATAATATATCTTTTCAGGGAGGCTCCGAAGGAGCTGGAACAAGTAAAGATACAGCAATAACGCTATCTTCACCAGCAACGCTGCGTATTCAAATAGATAAACCTGTTTTGACAGTGACCTGGTCATATGACGGTCAGACCTATGGAGAAGATGCGTATTTAGAAAATGGAAAAGCTGAGGTGATCGGGATAGAAGGTGTCACTGATTTGCATGATATCCCGTTTGCAAATAATCCGGGGGACGAGAAAGGTGGACACATTGCAGTAGATGCCGGAAAAAAAGTTACAGTCAGATTAACACCGGATTATGGTTATCAGTTGTCAGGTGTCAGCCTAAATGGAGGAGTTGAATTGATGGCACAGGCAGATGTATCTACCTTCACATTTACAATGCCAGCCACAAATGTTCATTTGAAAGGTATCTTTACCCTAAAAGAGGATACGATTGAACGATCCGGAAATATTGTATCTGGTATCACGATAGAACATGGTGCAAATGCGGCTGCAAGCGGTAATTTGAATTTAAAGGTAAACGATAGCCAGACAGATACAAGCAGTGCACAGAGTTTAGTGGAAGGTGCAGTAAGTGCAGAAGCAGTGGAACTGACATTGGATCAGGTTGTGAGCAAGGGAAAAGACGGAGAGAATTGGACAGCATCACTTACGGAATTTACAAATCCAATTAAATTAAATCTGGCGATCACAAATTATGATGCCGATTATGATTATACTGTAGTAAGAGAGCATAATGGAACTCTCACAAAACTGGAAACATCAGTCTCTAACGGAACACTATCATTTGAAACAAACCGGTTTTCCACTTATGTGATCGTAAAAAGAGAAAAAGGCACTGATAATGCCACATCAGGAAATGGATCATCAGATAACACCGCCTCAGGCAGTACTGCCACAAATTCATCTGCCGCAAATACTTCTTCAGGGAAAGCAACGTCTACGGTTACAGGTACTGAAATAAAGAAGGCAGAGGCACAGGCAGTCTGTGCTGAAGGTACTCCGGCGGTCATACTTGAAAATAGTTCGGAACAGTTGCTTGGTATGGCTGGTCTTACGGCAGAAGAACAAAAAGCAATTAGCTTAGGCAAAAAAACAGATATAATACTTAGTGTATCAAACATGACACCTACGCAGGAAGAGACTGCTTTGATCCAGAGTGTTCTTGGAAACAATGTGATAGGACAATACTTAAATCTTAATTTAACATTGAAGATATTAGGAAGAGCGGATCGCCAGATTACGGATTTATCCGCACCAATGTATATAGCGATCACAATTCCGCAGAACCTTGTGAACCATGACAGCAGTATTGAACGCACTTACAGGATCGTCAGAATCCATGATGGTGTAGCAACACTGATCGATGGAACTTACGATGCAGCCACGAATCAGTTTACATTTGCAACGGATGGTTTCTCAACCTATGCCTTGGTATATGAGGATGTGAATACCACTCTGACAGGCAGATCGCCAAAAACAGGAGACAACTCCATGTGGATGGTATGGACGCTCATTCTCTGTGCAGGATGCGGTATGACATTTGCAGCAGGAAAAAGATACAGGAAAAACAGATAGCAGTGAAGGATCATAGAAAAAGTCTGAAAGAGAAAAAAAGAAAGAGCGGGTTACCAATGTCATTAAGTTAAGATGACATTGAGGTTACGCTCTTTCTTTTTTTCTTATGAGAAACGACGTTAAAAAACATATTATCACTGCATCAGGCGTCTGCAATAAGTTCCACCGGACAATGGTCAGAGCCGTACACTTCCGTATGGATTCCGGCAGACTGCAGCTTTGCATCCAGACATCTGGAAGTGATAAAATAGTCAATACGCCATCCAGCGTTCTTCTCACGTGCCTTGAACCGGTAAGACCACCAGGAGTAGATGCCCTCTTTATCCGGATAAAAATAGCGGAAAGTATCTGTGAATCCGGAGTTTAACAGAGTGGTCATCTTTGCACGTTCTTTATCGGAAAAACCGGCATTTTTGCGGTTGGTTTTTGGATTCTTCAAATCAATTTCTTCATGTGCAACATTCAGATCTCCACAGACAATGACAGGTTTTACCTCGTCGAGCCTTTTCAGAAAGGCAAGAAAATCTTCTTCCCACTGCATGCGGTAAGGAAGTCTTGCCAGTTCGTTCTGGGAATTCGGAGTGTAACACGTAACCAGATAAAAAGCATCGTATTCCAATGTGATGACACGCCCCTCATGGTCATGCTCCGGGATGCCGATGCCATAAGAGACAGAGAGTGGTTCGTGTTTTGTAAAAATAGCAGTGCCGGAATAGCCCTTTTTTTCGGCATAATTCCAGAACTGATGGTAGCCGGGGAGATCAAGGGCAATCTGCCCTCTCTGTAATTTTGTCTCCTGGACACAGAAAAAATCTGCATCCACTTCATTGAAAAAATCTAAAAATCCCTTTTGCATGCAGGCACGAAGTCCGTTTACATTCCAGGAAATAAATTTCATAGTTTTATCCATCCTTTTCCTGCGGCAGTGACCGTGGAGGTATCTGCCACTGATTGTTTATATACAGTATAGCTTTTTTTGCGTCGGAGGACAATATAAATTAAATATGTCAAAAAAAGACAGAAAATGATTGCGTCTTTTGAATAATATTTACTTTCATGCTAATGTGCGATAGTATATCAGCATGAAAGGGGATACGGTATGACTCAATTTGAAAAATTAGATTTGCTGTTGCGTGAATGTGGGGGAACAATTTATGAGTAGAATACTTTTGTTGGAAGATGACACAATGATCGCTTCGGGGATTCTGTATGCACTTGAGACAGAAGGTTGTGAAATAAATCATGCCACAGGTATAAAAGATGCCAGAAGTTTAATTGAACATTATAATTTTGACCTGGCAATTATAGATATGCAGCTCCCGGATGGAACTGGATTTGATGTAAGTGAGATATTCCAAAATACTGCTACATCTGTGATTTTCCTGACAGTTGTGGATGATGAAAATACAATTGTGAGGGCATTTGATGAAGGAGCAGAGGATTATATTGTAAAGCCTTTCAGAATCAGGGAATTTTTGGCGAGAGTCCGGCGCATTTTATCTGCCAATATCAAAAATGGAGAGAAGGATAACATAATCTATATGGGTCATGCAGCCATCCATACAGATGAGGCAAAGGTTTATGTGAATGATAAAAGCATAGAACTTACAGCATTGGAATATCGGTTGCTGCTTATTTTTGCGAGTAATAAAGGAATCCTTTTGACAAGACAGCAGATTCTTGACAAAATATGGGACGCAGACGGCAACTTTGTTGAGGATAATACACTTACCGTTTATGTGAAACGGCTGCGGGAGAAACTTGGAGAGGCAATACACATTGAGACTGTGAGAGGAATGGGATATCGTGTGGATTAAGAAAAAAGAGATAGAACAGTTGTCGGAGTTTGTGAAAGGCTATAGTTCCGGCGAGGAACTGGATATTCGAGTGAATAAGGAAGGCTCTTTTAACATATTAAAAAATGATATTTATGCTCTTGTGAACACGAAAAATGAACAGATAAAGGCAGTTGAGGCAGAAAGAGACAGTCTCTCTGACTATATGGCAGATATTTCCCATCAGTTAAAAACACCGATTACTTCCATGATGATTATGGCGGATTTATTGGAGGAGGCAGAGCCGGAAAAACAGACAGAGTTCATTCATAACATACAGGTTTCGTTAAATAAAATGGAGTGGCTTGTAGGGGCACTTCTTAAGATGGCAAAGCTTGATGCCCATGCAATTGATTTTATCAAAAATGACATCTGCACGTCAGAACTTTTAGAGGCGGTAAAACCATCGGTGGCAATCCTTTTGGATATCCACAATCTGACCATAGAGCTGAAACAGGATTGCATCATACATTGTGATAAACGCTGGACCACAGAAGCACTCACAAACATTGTCAAAAATGCGATCGAATATTCACCGGATGGAAGTGTGATTGAGATTGACAGCGGAGAAAATCCCATGTATAGCTGGATTTCGGTCAGGGACAGCGGTATGGGAATGGACAAAACAGAGTATGCTGCTCTTTTTAAAAGGTTTGAAAACTCTACCAATGAAAATGGATTTGGAATCGGAATGCCGCTTGCACTCTCTATTCTGAAAGGACAGGGTGGCGACATTGATGTTGATTTTGGAGGCAGGGGAGAGGGAACGACTTTTATTTTAAAATTTTTCAAGTAATATCACTTATGCTGGAAGACCCGGAATTGTTTCTAAGTGACAAAATTGTCACAATAATAATTTCTTTTGTCACGGAACAGTCATTTTGCATTGATAGGATGGTATTTGAAAAAAGGAGTAAAATTCTCTCCTCACAAAAGGTTCGGATTTTGCTCCGCAAAACAAGGAGAAATGCAATGGCTGTTTTAGAAGTGAAGGAATTAACAAAGAAATATGGTGAAGGTGAGTCTGAAGTGATTGCGCTTGATCATGTGTCTTTTTCGGTAGAAAGAGGAGAATTTGTCGCAATCATTGGAGCATCCGGCTCCGGGAAATCGACACTTATGAATATGATTGGTGGAATTGATCATCCAACAAGCGGTTCGGTTATCATTGATGGAAATGAGATACAATCCATGAGCGAGGATGAACTTGCAATTTTCCGCAGAAGAAATCTGGGAATTGTTTATCAGTTTTATAATCTGATTCCAACTCTTACTGCGGAGGAAAATATTGCGCTGCCATGGAAATTAGATGGAAGAAAAGAGAATAAGGAACGTCTTTTGGAGATTTTAAATATGCTAGGGCTTGAGAAAAGAGCAAAACATCTGCCGGGACAAATGTCAGGAGGTCAGCAGCAAAGAGTATCCATAGGAAGGGCACTTATAAACGAGCCGGCATTTATTCTTGCAGATGAGCCGACCGGAAATCTTGATAGTAAAACAAGCAGAGAGATTCTGGATATTTTGAAGTTCACCAATCAGAAGTATAAGCAGACGATTCTTCTTGTCACACATGACGAAAAGATAGCGCTGCAGGCGAACCGGATCATCACGATTGGAGATGGGAAAATCATAAAAGACGAGGTGATGAAGTAATGAAAATAACAGCACAGCTCGCCTTAAGCCAGATGAAAGTGAATAAAAAAAGAACGATTGCGGGAATTTTTGCAATCGCACTTGCAACATCACTTATTACAACTGTAATGTGCTTTGTGACAAGCGCAAATAAGATGCTTACTGATTTCCTTGGTTCGGATTATGGAGAATATGGAGGAGCATATTCTCTCATGCTTGCGATACCGGCACTGCTTTTAGGTCTTCTTATTGCGGCAATGTCGATCACTGTAATATCCAATATATTTTCCGCCAGTGCCAATAAACGCATTCAGGAGTTTGGTATTTTAAAATGTGTTGGTGCAACAGGCAGACAGATAAGGGCAAGTGTTATCTATGAGAGTTTATGGCTTAGTCTGACAGCCATCCCGCTTGGGCTCATTGCAGGAACTATACTTGGTTATATTAGTGTAAAATTCACAGGACATTTTATTTCTGATATTAATGATGCTGCAAAAGAAATTATTATGAGACCTTTTACCTTTTCCCTGCCCTTTCATATATCTGTGTGGACATATTTGTTTGCAGGTGTATTTTCGTTTTGCATTGTATTAATCTCTGCATACAGACCAGCCAAAAAGGTTGGGAAATTTACTGCTATCCAGTGTGTAAAAGGGATTGGAGCAGGTGCAGCTTTGAAAGAAATCCAGGTACAAGACAGCTTTATCCAAAAAATATTTGGATGTGAGTCTGCAATTGCCTATAAAAACATGAAAAGAAACAAATCCGCCTATAAGGCAACGATACGTGCATTGTCACTTGGGATTTTGCTTTTTCTGTTAACCGGAGGATTATCCGGTCAGGCAAAGGAATTTCAAGAATGGATGACACCAAAATCGAAGGAAATGATGGTGGATTATTGTTCCAATTACGATATCGAGATAAATGCGAAAACAGGGAAAGAAGAGAGAAAAATCAGCCGGCCTGTTACATCAGACCAATATAATGAAATCACACAAAAGCTGGAAAAGTACGGGATAGACGTATATGGTGTTGGAGCAGATACTTTTACCTACAATGCGCTATTAGATAAAAATACATTAACAGAGGATATGCTGCAGGTTACGAAATTTTCCGATGATAATGGGGAAACAAGGACAGAAATCGTGTCCGTTGATGATGAACTCTATAAAAAACTGTGTGACAGGGCAGGCACAGAATATGGAAGTATCCTTTTGTTGAATACTTACCAATATAATGACAATGGAGAGTATACGTCGATAAAACCTTTTAAGGATGACGTGAAAGAAATAACTTTGATAAATGCCTCAAATGAGAAGAACACGCTTACAATTGGAGGTATTTTAGAACAGTCCGATTTAAAGGAATATGGTTTTGGGGAATTGACACCATACCCGGTCAGAATTATCGTACCTGATGCGAATGCGAGGAACTTTGACTGGTTTAGTATGCCATCAGATGAAGATGATTATACGGAATATGCCAGAAGCGTCATGGATGAATATTTTCCGATTATGGCAGAGGATTCTTATGTAGAGCAGGGATATACCGTGAGAATTGCCCGCACAGATGCTATGGTTAAAATGCTCAATATAGCGATAGTTCTTGCTGAAATTGTGATGTATGGTTTTGTTATCCTGCTCATTCTCATGGGATTTACAAGTGTAATCAGTACACTGACGACAAATATCAGAATCAGAAGCCGTGAGTTTGCAGTGTTAAAGAGTGTTGGAATGACAAATAAATCACTTTGCAGGATGTTATATAGTGAAAGTATTTTTTGCGTTCTAAATGCACTTGTTCCGGGAGTGATACTTGGAATTGCCATTCCATTTTTCATTAATTTATCCATTCGGAAGGCTTTCCCGGTATTGTATCATATTCCGTGGGTGGCATTGTTTGGTGGCATCTTTGCTTTGATAGGAATTGTGTTTTTGATCACACGAACTGAAATTCACAAGTTAAGAGATAAAAGTATTATTGATGAAATAAGAATGGATATTGTATAAATTTTTGGTGGGCTGTGCATGGAGAGATATATTTTCTCTCTTTGCACAGCTCATTTCACACCCTATAAAAGCACTGCAGAATCTGCGACACTACGTCCATTAAACTCCGGTTTTTCATTGACACCACCCACAGTATGTTTTATACTGAACTCACATCAAAGTCGCAGACAAATAACAGTTACGATTATGAATGCTTCATAATCGTGATTATTCTTACACCGTTTCTGTCTGCAGATCCAAAACCTGATATATGGTCGAGGATATGATCTCAAAATTCAGTGCCGGTTCGGCAGGAGATTCCATTTTGATGAACAACCACAATGCAAAGAGCATAGGATATGACGGATATTTTTTTGACATACCCACTTATGTTACAAAAGGTTCACAGAAAAAATATACTCTATGCATTGAAAAACACCGCAAATTCCATTATCATAAAAGGAGGAACAGGATTGAACACCAACGATGAAAAGATCCAGTGGCATCCGGCATTTGATGCGGCACTGCAGATCGAGTTCGGGGACGAAGCAAAATATCTGGAATTTGATCCGGAGCATCTCATTTCAAAGAAACCTATGCAGATCGATGTGCTGGTCAAAAATGAAAAACATGTAAAACTCAAAAAGAATATCGGGAGGATCTTCCGGCAGTACAATATCATAGAGTACAAATCACCGGAAGACGACCTTGACATTGATGATTTTTACAAGACCTATGCATACGCCTGTCTTTACAAATCAGATACGGAGACAGTAGACCTGATCCCGGCAGATGAGCTGACGATCACCTTTGTCTGCTACCACTATCCAAGAACCATGCTCCGGAAGCTGGAAAAGGACAGGGGCATGGCAGTGGAGAAGAAGGACAGCGGTATCTACTATCTGACCGGGGATGCAATCCCGGTACAGCTTGTCATCGTGCCGCAGCTGTCACAGGAGCATAACTACTGGCTCAACAAGCTGAGGAATGATCTTAAGGCAGGCAGCGAGATCAAAAATTTCATAGAGAGATATAGTACAAATAAAAATTCAAAGCTCTATCAGGCACTTGCAGACACAGTCATGCGGGCGAACTGGGAGAAACTGAAGGAGGAACAAAACGTGTGTGAAGCATTAAAGGAATTATTTGCAGATGACCTTAAGGAACTATTTGCAGATGACCTGCGTGAATCAAGGGAACAGGGCATCATCGAAGGCAAGACTGCCGGCAGGATCGAAGGCAGGAACGCCGGCAAGATTGAACTCATCATAAAGAAATACCAAAAAGGATATACCGCCGAAGATACAGCAGACATGTTAGAAGAACCGGTATCCCGGATCCGGCAGATCTATGACGTCATAGAGAAAAATGCGCCGGATTATGACGCTGAGAGCATATACAAGCAGCTGTGCGAAAAAGAAAAGTAGCTTGCAGAATCCAATATAGGCACTCATTCCATAACCCGGAGTTTAACTAGCGTAGTGTCGCAGATTCTGCAGTGCTTTTATAGGTTGTGA
>OGKO01000383.1_pt1 | contig 35342 bp, 18 predicted proteins | sample 1572451 | NCBI WGS metagenome assembly OGKO01 (sample SAMEA2582089, study PRJEB24529) | metagenome | biome: Human gut stool | place: China | collected 2011 | reverse complement strand
GGTTTTCAAGACCGCCGCAATCGACCACTCTGCCACCTCTCCAAAACTCCTTTATTAAGAAGCGCTTCCCTCTGAAAGCGGTGCAAAGGTACGTATTCTTTTTAAATCTGCAAGCATTCTGACGATTTTTTCACGAAATAATCGTATTTTTGCTTCGTAATTCAAATTGCAACAGCTAATCTCAATCATAAATCATAAATAGATAAATCGTAAAGATCAATGATATACCCTCAAAACTTTGAGCAAAAAATAGGATTTGACCAAATCAGACAACTACTGAAAGAAAAATGTCTCAGTACATTGGGAGAAGAAAGAGTGACAGATATGACTTTCTCTGACCAACACGATAAAGTGGAAGAGTTACTGAATCAAGTTATGGAGTTTGTCCGTATCATTCAAGAAGAAGACAGTTTTCCCGATCAATTCTTTTTTGATGTCCGTCCTTCACTAAAACGGGTAAGGATAGAAGGAATGTATTTGGACGAACAAGAACTGTTCGATTTGAGACGTTCACTTGAAACGATCCGTGACATCGTTCGCTTCCTCCATCGAAATGAAGAGGAGGAAGAGTCGGACTGCCCCTACCCCAGCCTTAAACGGCTGGCAGGAGATATTGCCGTATTCCCTCAATTGATAGGAAAAATAGACAGTATACTGAATAAATATGGCAAGATAAAGGATAACGCCTCCACAGAGCTGGCACGCATCCGTCGAGAATTGGCAAGCACGATGGGAAGCATTTCCCGTTCACTGAACAGTATACTGCGTAGCGCCCAATCCGAAGGATATGTAGATAAGGATGTAGTTCCCACCATGCGCGATGGCCGTCTGGTGATCCCCGTAGCCCCCGGACTGAAACGAAAAATAAAAGGTATCGTACACGATGAGTCCGCCAGCGGGAAAACCGTCTTTATCGAACCGGCAGAAGTAGTGGAAGCTAATAATCGTATCCGAGAACTGGAAGGAGACGAACGACGGGAAATCATCCGTATTCTTACAGAGTTCTCCAATGTATTGCGACCCTCCATCCCCGAAATACTCCAATCGTACGAATTTCTTGCCGAGATAGATTTCATCCGGGCGAAAAGCTACTTCGCCATACAGACCAACGCATTAAAACCGGCTCTTGAAAACGAACAATTGCTCGACTGGCCAATGGCTGTACCAAAGTTGTTGAAATTATCGCTTTCCAAACATGGAAAGAAAGTTGTTCCTCTTGACATCGAACTCAACCAGAAGCAACGTATTCTTATTATTTCCGGCCCTAATGCCGGCGGTAAATCCGTATGTCTCAAAACGGTAGGTTTGTTGCAATACATGTTGCAATGCGGAATGCCGGTTCCGATGCACGAACGCAGCCATGCCGGGATATTCAGTAACATATTTATCGACATCGGTGACGAACAGTCCATCGAAGATGATTTAAGTACCTACTCTTCTCACCTCACCAATATGAAAGTGATGATGAAAAGTTGTGATGGACACAGCCTCATCCTTATCGACGAATTCGGAGGTGGAACAGAACCACAGATAGGTGGGGCAATCGCAGAAGCGGTATTAAAGCGTTTCAATCAAAAAAAGACATTCGGAGTTATTACCACACATTATCAGAATCTTAAGCACTTTGCCGAGGATAATGAAGGGGTAGTAAACGGTGCCATGCTTTACGATCGCCACCTTATGCAGGCACTTTTCCAATTACAGATCGGTAATCCCGGTAGCTCGTTTGCTGTAGAAATTGCCCGCAAAATCGGATTACCGGAAGATGTCATTGCAGACGCTTCCGAAATTGTGGGCAGCGAATACATCAATGCAGACAAATATTTGCAAGATATCGTTCGTGACAAACGCTACTGGGAAGGAAAACGCCAGACCATTCGCCAAAGGGAGAAACACATGGAAGAGACCATCGCACGTTATCAGACAGAGATGGAAGAGTTGCAGAAATCCCGCAAGGAGATTATCCGTCAGGCTAAGGAAGAAGCTGAACGATTATTACAAGAATCAAATGCACGGATCGAAAACACGATACGTGCCATCAAAGAGGCACAGGCCGAAAAAGAGAAAACCCGGCTTGTCCGTCAGGAATTAAATGATTTCCGTGCTTCGGTAAACGAACTTGCTTCCAAAGAACAAGAGGACAAAATTGCCCGGAAGATGGAAAAGCTGAAGGAAAAGCAGAACCGGAAAAAGGAAAAGAAGCAGGTTTCTGAAAGTCAAACACCTTCACCGCACCCCCCTAAAATCACTCCGATTACCATTGGCGAACATGTAAAGATTAAAGGTCAAAGTGCCATAGGCGAAGTATTAGAAATCAACGGTAAAAACACCGCCGTAGTAGGTTTTGGAAGTATCAAGACAACAGTAAAATTAGACAGACTGGAACGCACCAATGCAGCTCCACAGAAACAAGAACCTGCAAAAAGTACATTTGTCAGTAGCCAGACGCACGACCAGATGTACGAAAAGAAACTTGGCTTCAAACAGGACATCGATGTACGCGGAATGAGGGGCGACGAAGCTTTACAGGCAGTTACCTATTTTATAGATGATGCCATCCTGGTAGGTATGGGACGCGTACGCATCCTGCACGGCACAGGAACAGGAATCTTGCGTACCCTGATCCGACAGTATCTGGATACAGTACCGGGAGTACGTCACTTTGCCGATGAACATGTACAATTCGGTGGTGCCGGAATTACAGTAGTAGATTTAGCTTAAAAGAAAACAAAAGCACAGGACAGCTTGTTCTCATTATAGTCGTGAGTAGCTTTCAAATTAATACTCATTAAAGAAAACCATTACCTTTGTCGTAGTGGTCTTCTTAAACAAAAAATAAAGCATGAAAAACAACCTGTTAAGTGAAAAATTAATTTATACGGGTGAGAGCCAGACTCCTACCCATCTGCATCTCTGTACATACAATCTCAATGAAATGCAGGAATCTTCAGGAACAAACTTTCATGAAGTCAGTAATTCACTGAACAATGAACGTATCAACTGGTTACAAGTACACGGTTTGAAAGACACAGAAACGATTCGTGAAATCTGCGAACATTTCGAAATAGACTTCCTTGTGCTGCAAGATATTTTAAATGCCGACCATCCTACCAAAATAGAAGAACATGATAAATACATCGTACTTATTCTAAAGCTCTTCCACCCTGCTAAAAAAGAAAATGAAAACGATCTGGATGAATTGGAGCAGCAACAGGTATGTATTATCTTAGGTGCAAACTATGTATTGACCTTTCTTGAAAGAGAGACTAATTTCTTTGACGACGTAAGTATAGCCTTGCGCAACGATGTATTAAAGATACGAAGCAGACAAAGCGATTATCTGTTGAGCGTACTCCTGAACAGCGTAATAGGGAATTATACTTCAATGGTCTCGGATATAGACGATGCACTTGAAGACCTTGAAGAAGAATTGCTCAGAATCAGTGACGGTGATGATATAGGCATTCAAATTCAATCTCTCAGACGCCAGTATATGTTGATGAAAAAATCCATATTTCCTCTAAAAGAACAATATATCAGACTGCTGAGAGGAGACAGTACATTGATGCATAAAGCCAACCGTGCCTTTTTCAATGATGTAAACGACCATTTGCAATTTGTTCTCCAGACAATTGAAATATGTCGTGAAACACTGTCATCTCTGGTAGACCTCTATATATCCAACAATGATTTACGGATGAACGATATTATGAAACGGCTGACAATCGTATCTACCATTTTTATACCGCTGACCTTTCTTGTCGGTGTGTGGGGGATGAATTTTAAGATGATGCCGGAACTGGACTGGAGATACGGATACTGTTTCGCTTGGGCATTAATGATCATTATAGGGATCATGGTCTATGCATTTTTCCGGAAAAAGAAATGGTATTAGGGGAGTTGAAAGTTGAGAGTTGAAAGTTTATTAGAAAGAATAACAAGAGTACAATAATATGAAGTCAATCAAAGAGTTATACCGTATTGGCACAGGTCCTTCCAGTAGTCATACGATGGGGCCGCGAAAAGCGGCTGAAATGTTTGTAACACGCCATCCGGATGCAGCAAAATTCAAAGTAACACTTTACGGGAGTCTGGCAGCTACAGGAAAAGGCCATATGACGGATGTCGCTATTATCGATACCCTCGAACCGACAGCACCGGTAGAAATTATATGGCAACCCAAAGTCTTTCTCCCTTTTCATCCGAACGGAATGACTTTTGCAGCTTTCGACACTGATGATAAGCTCATTGAAAACTGGACGGTATATAGTATCGGAGGAGGGGCATTAGCCGAAAACAGCGATACGCCTTCCATTGAAAGCCGTGATGTATACGGAATGAACAGCATGACGGAAATTTTAGAATGGTGCGAACGTAGTGGAAAAGGCTATTGGGAGTATGTAAAAGAGTGTGAGGACTCTGATATCTGGGATTACCTGAATGAGGTATGGAAAACAATGATAGACTCTATCCGTCGGGGATTGGAAGAAGAAGGGGTCCTGCCCGGTCCGTTAAACTTAAGAAGAAAGGCTTCCACTTATTATATACGTGCTACCGGATACAAACAATCGTTACAATCGCGCGGCCTTGTATTTGCATATGCATTGGCAGTCAGCGAAGAAAATGCATCCGGCGGAAAAATTGTAACTGCGCCCACTTGCGGCTCTTGTGGTGTAATGCCCGCAGTGCTCTATCATTTATACAAAAGTCGTGATTTTAGCGATATACGTATCTTACGCGCATTAGCCACAGCCGGCCTTGTAGGAAACATTGTAAAATTCAATGCTTCTATCTCCGGAGCAGAAGTAGGCTGTCAGGGAGAAGTAGGCGTAGCCTGTGCCATGGCATCAGCAGCAGCCAACCAATTATTCGGCGGTAGCCCTGCCCAGATAGAATATGCTGCCGAAATGGGCTTGGAGCATCACTTAGGAATGACCTGCGACCCCGTTTGCGGATTAGTGCAAATCCCTTGCATTGAGCGCAACGCCTATGCCGCCGCACGTGCACTGGATGCCAACCTCTACTCTTCATTCACAGATGGCATGCACCGCGTTTCTTTCGACAAGGTGGTACAAGTAATGAAGCAAACAGGACACGATCTCCCCTCCCTCTATAAAGAAACAAGTGAAGGAGGACTGGCAAAAGATTACGAATTTAGCTAAAAGAGGATTATTAAAGAAAGGGGACAACGGGAATAAGAAGAATAAAGGGAAATGGGAGAAGTACTTTGCATCATGATAGCGCAATCACTTCTCCCATCTCAACTCTCCCCTCTCCCATTATTCCACGTCCGGCCAGTGTGTGTCATCCGCATCGGTAATATCCTTTTCAAGAAGGAGACCGCCATATGCGGAGTAATACAAAGCACGTTCCTGTGCACCTCTCTGAACTTCAAAGACAAATTCTTCCGACTTATGCGGAAAGGTTAGCTTAGTAAGGTTGTCAATCACCCAATCACCGTAACCACTCTCCTCGTAAGCCGTATTGACGGCTGCGGGTAGCTGTTCACGAAAAATCTCCATCTCCGTCATGATCCAATTGGCATTTGCATCAAACCACACATCCAGTTCCGACCCATTTACCCAACAATCAGCTACATAATAAACACCCTTCTGACTCCATTCTATATCCTGTACATCAGGATAAAGTTGCTTTAACGCTGTAATGATGTCCTGATTAGGTGGCATATAATCATCATCGTTGTCACAAGCACTGAAAGAAAACAGGATTATCGCCAACATTACGGCTCCTAAATAATATTTAAATTTCATCATCTCTAAAATTATATTGGTCAAGGTTCTATATCTTACAATCAATCATCCGCTTTACGGAACTTACCATTCTTATCAAACTTAAAAGTCAAATCGGTATTCAGTTCTACTTCATACCCTTTACGGTCCCGTTCGATCTTAGTAACGAACTCAGTAGTGAAATTATTCGTCTTCAAATAGTTACTGACGAAAGAGGGGATAATCGTTGCCGGTACCTTTCCCTTTTTAGCATCCACTTCCTGCCAATTCCCTTTGCCATCAAAATCAATTTCGATACCATTGGTCAATAAAACTTCGTACTTCTTAGATAAAACCTCGCTGTCTATTTTAATATGGGCCACTTGGGGTTTGGTGAAATGCTGGTTAATGAAATTGCGTGCCGACAGTGGCAACTGGTTAATATCCTTAGTAATCACATCACCGGCAAATGCAAACTGAACGGCTACGATAGCCATCACAAGAACAGATAAAATTTTCTTCATAATCGTTATTTTTTAATGTTAATAATATAGTTTCCTATGTTTTTATAATGCAAATAACGATAGTGATTCTGGAAAGATTTAGGAATAACAGAGTGAGATCACATTTTTCAGTTTCTTTAACTATCAACAGAATGAAAACAGCATAGTGTCAATACATGTCGAATCAGCCTGCATATTCACAGATTCCGTCAAAAGAACCAACTTTTCATTTTGGGCAGTAAGTATTAAAACAACTATCGCCAGCAAAGAAAAAGAAAAAATTTAGATATTATTCATAAGATGTCAGTTCAGCATCCTCATTCCTCTTATAAATCATAACATTTATTGACTCCGCTAAAATACGAAAGGCAACCTGACGGTTGCCTTTCAATTGTTTTAAAAAGTATTACATTTGTGTAAATCCATTGTCACGAATGCATTAGAAGGCTTAAACACCCTCTTCATCATAAATTTCTTCCAATAACTCTTCCCGTGCCATCGTCATTTTACCATCAGCAGTAATCGTTATGGAAATAGGAACATACAAGTCCGTCTGCGGATAACACACACTGGCAGCATATACAATTCCTTGCGGGGTAGTCTTGTTGTATACCATTCCTTCCAAAATAGACTTTGCCAAAAAGTCTTCTCCCACTATTGAAGCAAAATTTCTCTTTGTAAAAGTCATATTGAAGATTTGCTCATTGCCACGCGTTAAACGAAGCTGAATCTTATTATCTACGAACTGATTTCCTCTATCATCTTTTACCAACGGCAAATCCTCATCCGGAGTGCGTGATATAAAAGAGTGATAATCCTTACCTTTAAACTTGATATCAACATCCGCCTTCGATACCTGCATACGTTGTAAGCCACATGCATCAACGCTATCCTGCATAATCAGCAATGATTTTTCTTCTGCTTTCTTATTTCCACCACAAGCGGTGACAACAATGAAAAAGCAATAGGCAAGCAGGTATATGAGTTTCTTCATAATTTATCCGTTCTTTAATTACGACGACAAAGGAACAAAAAGAGACGGAAATACACAAATGTTCGGAGTTGAAAGTTGATTACTTCCTCTCTCTCCGCCCCTCCTTCATCCGTTGTTCACGTTCGGACTGTTTCTTCGTATAAGAAGCATATTGCTCTTCCGTCATAATCTTTTGTAACTGTGCATTATACTCGTCATTGGCGTTTTTCATTTCCGCACGCATCTTTTCCCGTTCTTCCTTTGTCATCTGGGGAGCTTTTTTCCCGTCTTTCTTTCCATTTACATCCGGACGCATAGACATACGGGCATCCATTTTTTCACACCGTGCCAGATTCACCTCCAACAATTGTTTCTTCTGCGCATCATTCAAGGAATACTCTTTTACCATACGTTCCGTCATCTTTTCCGCCCGTTCTGCCGGAGTCATCTTTTTATGTTCTCCACGCTGACCTTGAGCCATAACCACCCCACCTATCATAAACAAGGCGATCATTAAAAATGCTATTCTTTTCATACTAACTTTCTCTTTTTGATAAAACTACTAAATCTATTTTTCTGTTGCAACTTTATATATGACCCAATAAAAAACGGGAAGTTTAATTCAACTTCCCGTTTTAACAATAAATAAGCGTAATCCTTCTGAAAACTAATCAATTTTCACAAAACGTCCGGATTCTCCTTTATCTGTACGAAGAATATACATACCGGCAGAAAGTTCGCATACGCTAAAAGATATGCCACGATATACCAAATTCTTCACTAAACTACCACCTACACTGTATATAAAAATGCGTGTTCCCCATTCGGCCGTTACATCTAATATATCTCTTGTCAACGTAGGAAAAATTTTCAATGTTCCTTCCTCAGCCGTTGTCTCTATATTACCGGTTCCTACGATAGCACCACTTTCAATCACCATCCATCCGACCTGATCGAGTGCAGAAGTTCCTGATGCTCCGGCCGACTTTTCACGTTGCTTCATAAAAGTAACCGCTTCCGAAGTTAAACCCGAATAACGGAGATTGGATGTAAAACTATCATTGCTCGTCAAAAGTGTACAATAGAATGCCGGATCAGTATAAGTTCCATCAAAAGATAGTTCTGCTTTATTACTCAATTCTCCCACTACCTCAGCAGTCTTTCCCACTTTTATTTTTTTGCCATTTACAACCGTCATACCCGGGACAATTGCAAAATAGCAAATATTCTCTCTGGAAAAGCTACCTGTCATACTCTTTTCACGTGTAAAATGCACTTCAAATCCCTCCTTTGTCACATTTCTGACTCGTGCAAAGGAAGGAGATGTCACTTTTGCAGAAGATGGAGATACAAAAACAACAGGTGCTTCCGTAAATGGCTTTGTAAAAGTCACTTTTTTCCACTCGTCATTAACACTTCTTACATCTCCCGCTTCAACATCTAAATCGCCCCACTTATAATTTCCTTTAGTGGCTACAATATAAGGAGCATTTTCCGCTTTAGGCAGTTCTGTTACATTCTGATATTCCCACGGAGTAAATTTGAAACGAAACCCATTAGTCGAAGTTCCCTGAAGATGATAACTTAGCAGCGTTCTCGTAGCAGAAGAAAATCCGCCAAATACAACAGCAGGAGTAGTGCTATAAGCTGCTCCGTCTTCAAAAAAGAAATATTTCCACACCAGATCGGAAAGTGTAGCTACCCCATAACGAACATCCGAAGTGCCTTTCACAATAGGTACATCAACCACCATTTCATTAGAATATTTCTCTTCCGAACCGGATTTAATCTTCACACGATATGTATAGGCATGTGATTCCGTCGGCTTCAACTCTTCCGAATACTGATTTTTCAATTGTCCCACTCCTGAGATCAGTTCTTCAAATTCCCCGTCATCCGTTTTACGCTCCAATACATATTCATCTGTAAGTTCACCATTGTAATCCGTCCAGGATACTTCCACGGCGCGTGAATTCATATTGTACGAAGCTTCCAATTCCGGAGTCACCACCTGATATGTAGGCACTACAGCTTTCAAAGGATTATAGGCCATCGGAGCATGAAGATCACGATAATACTCACCGGCGGGGGTCAGTTTTTGGTCGATGGCACCGCCTGCCGTATAGTTCCCGTTATCATCTTTTCCTACCACCAATGCACGTTCGTCACCTACCCAATTATAAATGGAATAACGTTCGATAAAGCTACATGTATCCAAGACATTTAAGATACCCTTTAAATCGGTCAATTGCTTCTGTTGTTTACTGGCTTCATCAGCAGGCCAAGTCTCGTGCGTCCAGTTAGCACCATTGTTCCATTCTGTAATCCAGATAGGAAGTCCTGTTCGGTCGTGAATCGCCTTTAGCTTCTGATACCATTTTTCCGGTGAGATATTGCCATTGCCGTCCGTTACCACCTGTGCACCTCCGGAACCACCCCAATAAGCATGTACAGCTACATAGTCCACCCGGTAATTGCGTTTCTTACACTCATCCAGAAAGCTATACAACCAATTCAAATTATCGGCTATGGCAGGAGTACCCAAACGAAGTCCCGACTCCATCATTTGCGGCCATTGCCCGATCGCTTTTTCTACCGATGCATTGGCTTGTTCCGGTCTGTCCGGCTCATTATATCCCAAAAGATGGGTTACATTCGATTTCGAGTTGATCTCAGCAAATCCGGGCCATCCCCAATTCTGCTTAATAGGAACAAACTCCGCATCATTCAGCGACTCCCGGTCGGCACTCCAAGAATAATACCAAGTAGATGCCGTCAGATCTATCTCATTGTAACATCCCGCACCGGACGAACACCATCCCTTCTTGGATACCCATTCCCATCTGAAACAACGGATATAGGAAACCTTGCCATTCAATTCGTGCGGAAGAACCGGAATATCAATATCCTCATTGTCGGCAATGAACACACGGCTGTATCCCTGTCCGTTGGATTCATTGGCCAATGTCGCCATATATCCTCTTTTCAATTTGAAAGACCGGATGGCATTATCAAACGACTCCAAATCCTGATAGCAGGAATCTACGAGATACGTACGGTTCTCCCCCGAATAATTTTCGCCCGTGAAAACCTGCAACGGTTCATAGTTCTCATCATGAGGTATGATGACAGTACCATGGAGAAAAACATCCACCCGACTATTTTTACCCGGTTGCAAGACTTCTCCCGACACCTTTATCATGGAAGCATATTTCTCTATAACCTCAGAAGGGCGTACATTGTCGAAGAAGAGCCATGCATCCTGCGAAACCAGATTGACTGAGGCATTTTTCAAGGGAATTTCTCCGGTCATATGCATGTCTATCATCCCGCTCAATTCCTTGTTTTCATTCTCTATGGATACAACAGTCTGTGTCTCCCTCGCAAAGAGGGAGACACATGAACATAGTAATGCAAATAATATAACACTAAAAAATCTCATACACTATTCAATCTTTACAGGACCACTTTTTTAGTCACATTTCCTACTTTCACAATGTATACACCTTTAGCTTGTCCGGCCATCGGTATCATCATCTTATCAGATTGTGCTACATCCGACTTCTGCAAATTTCCTGCAATATCGTACACAGTCACCTGATCGCCGGCAGACACTCCGCCTACCAAAATATTCACACCGAGTTTGCGAACCGATACATTGTTGGCATTCATGGAAGCAATGCCAGATGCGGTTCCTTTCTGGAATACTACGTCATCATAGTCGATATACACATTTTCATTCTGAGGTTTTCCATCGCCTTCCCCACCGGCACCATCCATACCCAGACAAATAATCATCTTAGTTTCAGAGTCTGTCTTGATGCCTGATGTAGAAAAAACTTTCCAATCGCACGTTTCATGAGGAATCTGTTGTTCATAAATCATGGCACCTTTCACAGTTCCTCCTTTATCATTTGTTGAAGCCTCGTATACACGAATATGACGTTTAGCATCTTGTTTGTCTCTCGTACCACCCGCGTTCACACGATAAATGCAAGAAAGAGAATAGGTTTCTCCGGGAACAACACTTACCGTCTGCTGAATACCATCCGAATCAAACCAGCCATTCCAGAAATAGCGTTGAAAACGAAGATATTGATAATTATCATCTGTTATCAAATCCCCTCCTTCACCGGACATATCAGCATCCTCTATGTCTTTGATAAAGGCAAACGTGTTCCACTCATCTTGCCCTGCATTATTAAATGTTCCACTTACAATAGCGTTATCCAAACCATCGACATCTCTCTTAAGATCCCATCCTTCGATGACTTCAGGACACATTATGTCTGAATGATTAAATGCTGTATAGCCGGCCTCAAAATCACCGTTTTTCAACAGATTTCCCTCTTTTTGCTGTGCAAATACAGCAGTCATTGAAAAAAGAGTACAAGTTCCCCACAGTAATAATTTCGCTTTCATGATAGTTAAAATATTAATTAAACAATTCTATTATTTTAAGCAGTTCCCCGGCAGAAAATCCGCCGGAGACTGTTGTTTATTATTTCTAAAATTCCGGCATTGAATTAGCCGATTCACTCCATCCCGGGTTCTGATATAAGACACCGTCACCGCAAAGAGAGAATTGCTTAATAGGCACATAACCTAAATAATAAGCGTAATACCATCCCAAACCACTGAAAGCATCCGAGGTTCTTTGTATTTCAAAAGGACGCAGATAATTACTCAATTCCGGCGAAGACACTACGGACTTGGTATTATCCGGATCGGCAGGCAATCGTTTGTAGGAGTAAACCGGAAGTTGCTTCCCATCATCTCCCCACAATTTAAAGCCTTCGATGTGATATTTATTTTCTTTCAACTGATCCATAGAGCGCCAACGGCACAAGTCCATATAGCGCATGCCCATCCCTATTAACTCACAACGGCGTTCACGACGAATGCAATACAATACTTTATCGCTTAATACCGCCCCGGCAGAATAGGCTCCCCAATCATATGCCTGATCTTTCAAAGCCGTCTCCTTTGCCATATCGGTTGCATCGATCGTTTCCTGAATGGAAGCAGTGATCAAGGCATGTTTCTGACGAAGTTCATTCCAATACTGTTCTATCTTATCCGTATGCCAGTCGCCCGATGCCAGATAACGGGCTTCGATGTAATTCAAATAAGCCTCGGCAGCCATGAATACAGGAGAACCCAAGAAAGTTCCATACTGATCATTCTCCTCTTTGTCTTTCGAATTGCCCATCCGTAGCATGTACCCTGTCGGATTCTTAGTATCCCCTGTAATCGTCGGATTTGCAGGCTCTACTATTTGTCCGGACGAGCCTAAGTTAGAAGTGAGGTTTACAAAGTAATTCACCTGTCCCGGCTCTTTCAGAAAGACATTAATACGTGCATCCCGATTCTTGCGGACATTGGCTATACCTTCGTCGTTGTAGGTAAAAGATGAAGAATAGATCGGTTTACCGTCACTCATCAAATAACTTTCGATCATTCCTCTTGTAGTACCGGTGCCATTATTCATCAGTTGTGCATGATAACCCACACTATGACCAACCGACAATGCACGGCTATACTGTCTCCACATAATAACTTCGCTATATCCTTTCATGTCTTCGGTAGCATACATATCCATGTATGGATTGCTGGGTTCACTGGCGCTTTGCTGTACATTTCCCGTATTTTGTACCAATGCATATTTTCCAGCGATAGAATCGGCAGCTTCATAAGCCCGTCTCAAGAAATAATCAATCTCTGCCTGATAACTCCCGGCTGGAAATGTATAATTAGGGTACATATCTTTTCCTGGCCATTTATCTCCTCCCGGTACATATTCCTTGTGATATTTCAGCCATGTAGCTTCAAACAGCGCTACTCTCGATTTCAGGAAAATAGCCGCATCTTCCGATATACGCGTCTTATTAGCATCCGGATTGGCTCCCGACATTAAATAAGAAGCCATATCCAGATTATTTAAGATAAAACGTGCCACCTCATTACGCGGAGAACGTTTACTTTCTTTTATCAAAACCTCTTCCTGATCTGGCAATATTTGAGTAATAATCGGATAATCTCCGAACATCTGGTATCGCTTAAAATATTCATAGGCCCGGAGAAAATAAATTTCTCCAATATAATGACGGATATACTCTTCATTACCGGAAAGATTGCCGGAAGCATATTTCGGAAGTACCTCCTGCAAAAAGTAGTTACAGCTACGTATGTTTTCAAAATAATAGTCTCCATTATCCATACCGGTATGCAGGTTTCCTATATACTTTGAATCAGCTTTACTCTTCACCATGTTATCCGTTCCTGCATCGCCACCAAAAATGCCATAAGTGTATATACCGCCATGTGAAGGCAATATTCCGTATAAGCCATTTACATAAGTTGCCAATTCATTTTCTTCATTCAAATAAAGTTCCGGTGGGATATCCGATGGAGGAGTTATATCCAGATAATCATTACATGAAGTCAATAGTACACCGGAGCAGGTAGCAATACCCACCAACCATTTAAAGCTAAGTTTATATCTATTTTTCATTGTTCTACTGTATTAAAATTAAAGTGTAATGCTTAAGCCGAAAGAAATGACTTTAGACAACGGATAAGCCTCACCGATATTCTTATTCTTTCCATCACCATTACCGCCATCCACTGTTTCCGGATCGAACATACTGGCCATTTTGGTTCCTACCCACAAATTTTCACCGGAAACATAAACTCTCAATCTGGACACATTGAACTTCTGAGTCCATCTCAAAGGCAGAGTATACCCCAATTGAACATTTTTCAGACGAATATAAGCTCCACTCTGCAAATATCGGGACTGACAATATTGATTTTTGTTCAAGTGTTTATCACCGCCGCCACCCGGCTGTGCCCCAAAATAAGGACGAGGATAGTATGCACCTGGATTATCCTCCGACCAATAGTCTAAATGGTCATAAAAACAAGTGGATTTACGGGCATCTCCTGTTGCTCCCCAGAACAGCCAGCTATCCTGCCAGTAATCCCGCTTCATCACTCCCTGAAAGAATGCACTGAAATCAAATCCTTTCCAATCAGCTCCCAGATTAATTCCAAACTGATACCGAGGAGTCTTATTTCCTATTTTCTTATAATCCCCGTGATCTGCCAATGTATATTCTCCACTATTTATTTCACCGTCACCATCCAAATCGGCATACATAATATCACCGGCATTCCAGTCATCACCCAATCCAGATTGTCCTTTCCGAGGTTCAGCCGGCCATACTCCATGTGTATTATAATAATTCTGGTCGAGTTGATCCAAATGCCGTTCCATCTCTTCTTTACTTTGGGCAATCCCTACCGTCTCATATCCATAAATATCGCCTAAATACTCTCCTTCGATGTACCCTCCTAAATTTCCGGTCGGATTATTCAGATATTTCACAACTTTTGAACGGGCATCTGATAAGGAGAATCCAATGTTATAACCCAAACCGTTACTCAAACGATCCTGCCATTTAACGGCCAATTCAAAACCGGACGTACACATATCCGCACTATTCACATCAGGAACGGCTATTCCCAATACAACCGGCAATTCCAAGCCTTTTGCTACCATTCCAGTAGTAGTACGCTGAAAATAGTCGAAAGCACCTGTCAACCTATTATTGAATGCTCCGAAATCGAGACCGATATTCCAGCTTTTCACACGTTCCCATGTCAATATCGTACTGATCATTTTCGGCTGGGTTGTCGTGTTAGTCTTCTGGCCATTCTGCAACCAATCACCATTATTAGCTTTCACTTCAAGCACTTCATAAGTCGGATACCAACCATCCGTATTCTGATTTCCCAATTCTCCGTAAGAACCTCTAACCTTCAACATGCCAATATAGGGTTCAATCGATTCCCAGTATTGCTCACGGGCCATGTTATATCCCAACGAGAAAGAGGGATACAAGTCCCAGCGCTGATTGCTACGGAAACGCGAACTTCCATCATAACGCAAATTTACTTCTGCCAGATAGATACCTTTATAGTCATAATTGGCACGTCCGAAAAATGCCGCGGTAGCCCAACGGTTATATTTACCTCCTGCCGAAGGATATTTATCCTCTCCGTTCAGCAATTTGTCCGTCATCGCATTCTCATAAGGAAAATCATTGCTGATAAACCCATATTTAGTATGTTCATCATAATCCTGACGCAATCCTTCTGTCTGGAAACCAAACATCACTTTCATATTATGAACTTCGGCAAAACTATGAGAATAATCCGTATAGGCATTTATATTCATATAGTTCTCACGGGTATGACGTCTGTTCAGCGTTCCCGCTCCCGACTGCTCTATCGGAGTGCCATCCGTATAATAGCTTTGGGTCAGGAACCATGTCTCTCTCACGGCCGAATTATATATTCTATAATTGGCTTCCAAGTGCGTTGTCCATCCCTTGATCGGTTCAATGATAAGAGCACCCTGCATATAAAGCTCATCATTTTGGGAAATATATCTTCCACCTTGGTCCAGCTTCATGACCTCCTGAAAGAGTCCACCGAAAATATTGCCGTAGGGATCGCGGAAAGGAGTGGTCGGCCAGCCGTTCATGCTCAAATTATCATAAAGAGAACCGCTCAAAGACGAAGGTCTGTCGTAATCTTTACGGATAAATCGCGTATTTACATCCAGTCGCACCCATTTGGACAGCTCCGCATTAAATTTAGCCGTCATGGTGTAACGTTTCAGTTTATCGGAAGACACGTTACAAAGTCCGGATTGATCCAGATAATTGGCAGATGCATAGTATCCGATCTTATCCGTACCGCCACTTACACTCATGTTGTGTTCCTGCGAGAACGCCCAATCTTTATACACAATATCATACCAGTCCGTATTTGCAGAATAGTTATTCCATTGATTCGACCAATACTTGGAGTTACCGGAATCCGGTACCATATCCACCGCACCTTCCTGTCCATTCACCGTTGCATAAATACGGTCCATCACCTCTTGTTGGAAATAATCTCCGCTTCCTGCATTTCTACTGGCCTCATTATAATAATTGGCAAACGTCCACGAATCTACCATATCCGGAATACGCGTAGGACTACCCCAGCGGAAGTTATTATTGTAAGTAACCGCAGCCTTTCCCTGACGTCCCTTCTTCGTAGTAACAAGAATTACCCCATATGGTGCACGTGAACCGTAAATAGCAGCAGCAGCCGCATCTTTCAATACGGATACATTCTCAATATCCTGCGGATTGATAGAATTGATATCCCCTTCCATGCCATCGATTAGAATTAACGGATCGGCAGAAGCGGAGCCCAATGTGTTCGCACCACGAATTCGGATGCTTGCATTTTTATCCAGCGCTCCGGAATTAGACGTAATCTGCAATCCCGGGACTGCCCCTTGCAGAGCCTGCACAGCATTGATCACCGGACGATCCTCCATCACTTTGGCATCTACCATCGATACCGCCCCCGTCAGATTCACTTTCTTCTGCGTACCGAATCCCACTACTACCACCTCATCCAGTGACTTCGCGTCATCTTTTAATATAATATTGAAATTCGTTTTCCGTCCGACTGTTATTTCCTGAGTCTGATACCCCAAGTAACTTATGACTAGTACATCGCCGGAGCGAACCGACAATGTAAAATTACCGTCAATGTCGGATATAATTCCATTTGTCGTACCCTTCACAACAACATTCGCCCCGATCACCGGTTCTCCTGCAATATCCTTTATAACACCTGTAACTTTAACTGTTCCTTGCTGCTGAAGCACGTTTTGTTCCATCCCATCGGCAAAAGCTACCGAAGGAGCCATCAGCAACAACCCTCCTAATGCAAAAGCGGCAAAAGCCCTGCATGCTATTCCTGCATTAAATGGTGGACAATTAAGAGAAAAGTTCATAGCCTTGTTTTTTTTCATACTATTATCTTTTAAATGTAACTGTTATTTCCGTTTTTAAATATCCTGAAAACGTCCTCTTACCCTACAAAAAAATGTGTAACCTTTCGCTGTTTCATTTACATAGTAACCGCTCTTTTTCTACCTTAACCTTAATTCCCTTAAAAACTAAAAAATACCTTTATTTTCGATGAAACAAAAGTAGGGAAGGAAGAGAAAAATCCACTCCAATATTATTTCAAAAAGCCCGATTTTAATGCAACCCCAGAATTTCAGAAATAATTGAATGATTTTTCTACCTGCTATGAAGTACAGGAAAAGAGATTAAAGAAATGAGAATGGCATTGCTACCATTCCCATTATGTGTAAAGCGATTTTTTGATCTTATTGATGCCTCCCTGAAAACCTGCTTCAATTCAGCTCAATAAATTTTTCTGATTTATCGGGGCAGGTTCTGATTATGACGTAGTCTCTACCTATCTTTTACAGGATTCTCTTCATCGTTTTCACTCTTCCCGCCATTGATGAAGCGTTCCATATATTCACTCGGGTGCATTCCCAACTCTTTTTTAAAGCAGGCGCTAAAATATTTCGGATCGTTGAACCCGACGGCATAAGCTAACTCCGAGATTCGTACATTCCGCTTCTCCTCCATGATTCTACAAGCAGCTTTCATGCGGATGTTACGGACAAAAGATGAGTACGACAATCCGGTCAGTGATTTCAGCTTTCTGAAAAGAGTTGATTTACTCACTCCCACCTCTTCCACAAAACGAGTCTGATCGAACAACGGATCATCCAGATGAGCTTGCACACTGCCGATTGCTTTCTGTAAAAATTCCTCATCAATACTGGTATAATTCAATTCGTCCACCTCGAAAACCAATTGTTTTTTGAAATCCTTGTTGGCACGTTCCCTGGTTTTCAATAAATTACTGATGCGGGCATGGAGTACACTCAGATTGAAAGGTTTGCTAATAAAAGCATCCGCACCCGCTTCATATGCTTCCACGCGATCTTCTTCCTTATTTTTAGCAGTCAGAAGAATGACAGGGATATGGCTTGTATCAAAGTGTCCTTTCACGTAACGGCAGAATTCAAGCCCATCCATTTCCGGCATCATCACATCTGATACTATCAAGTCCACATCTTTGTTTCCAATGACCTCGATCCCCTCTTTACCATTACAAGCTGTATATACATTATAATTAGCTTTCAGCAGCTTAGTCATCATCATCAACAAGTCCTCATTGTCTTCTACCAAAAGCAATGTGCCCCCTTTTTCCTCTGCCTGTCCCTCTTCTTCTTCCTCCACCACTTCCACGGGAATGTGCTGTGCTACGGGCAGTACATCCGATTTATCATCGATATTCTCCTCCTTATATGCACCGCGATTAATAGGAATAATCACCTTAAACGCCGTACCCTCTCCCAGTTTACTTTGTACGGAGATAGTTCCCTGATGCAGTTCCACCAGATCTTTTGTCAACGACAGTCCGATGCCAGTGCCTATGGTATTGAATTTCCTGTAATCACCTTCATAAAAACGCTTAAACAGTGTTTTCTGAGCCTCTTCCGAAATACCTTCTCCGTTATCTTTCACTACCAACACAGCCGAATCCAATGTTTTTTCATAACTCAGATCGACCCACACCGTTCCTTTTTCTTTGTTATATTTCGATGAATTGGACAACAGATTATATAGTATTTTGTCGATCTTGTCCGAATCAAAATATGCCATAAAGGGTTCGGGATTGGTCATGATCGAGAAATAGATTTTTTTCTTCTTCATCAACGGCTCAAAATTATCCACACTGTTTCGGACGAATGCCGCAAGGTCTCCCCGTGACACACGTAGTTTCAGATTTCCAGTTTCCGCTTTTCTGAATTCCAGAATCTGCTGCAGCAGACGTATCAACCGATTGATATTGTTCGTCATTATCTGATAATAGTCTCCATTCTGCGGAGCACAAAGTTTCAGCTCATCGACCGTTGCCGAAATAATAGTCAAAGGAGTAAGTAATTCATGAGTGATATTCGTAAAAAATTGCAGTTTTGTATGATTCAACTCATCCGCTTTTGCTTTTTCCAGTTCGCGCAAATGCAAAGCATTGTACAGCTGCACACGCTTTTTTCCCATTCTGAATAATATACAGCCCGCCGATATTATTAAAATAGCGTAAATAACATATGCCCACCATGTCCGCCAGGGTGGTGGCAGTATCACTATCTCCATAGCCGGTTCTCTTTCTCCCCATATCCCATTGGAGTTGGCCGCTTTTAAATGAAATTTATAGGTCCCGGCAGGCAGGTTATTGTAATAGGCAAACCGGCGCAACTGATCCGGATATTGCCAATCCGTATCGAAACCATCCAATTTGTACGCATATTTATTTTGTGCGGGATTCATATAATCGAGCACGGCAAATTCAATACTAAAATTATTGTGCCAATAGTCCAGCACTATTTTTTTCGTGAAATCGGGTGACTGTTCGGATATCCTGTTTCTCACAGCATCCTCCAGATTATTCCACGATTTATCAAAAATTTTAATATTAGTTATTGTAATAGACAATTGGAAGTCCGACTCTTTCAGACGGTCCGGAAAAAAGCTGTTATATCCATGGGCGCCTCCGAAAAACAGTTCCCCCTCTTCGGTTTTACACGCCACATTCCTGATAAACACATTATCCTGCATGCCGTCCGCCGTAGTATACAGCCTATAGTTGACTTTCGACAGGTCCTCCGGCACATACAGTCTCACCAATCCCACATTCGTACCTAACCACAGTTCATCCTCTTTACTGCCAATAATACTGGATATAACATCGCCCGGAAGATTCCACTGCACATGTACAGATATGAACTTACCGATTTTAGAATCGTACAAACTAAGTCCGCATCCTTCCGTACCAGCCCAGATACGCCCCAATTCGTCTTTATACATACACATCACTTTCAGTGAATTCAGCTTATCATTTTCAGGAGAATAGCTATATATTTTGTAGTCCTTTACATTATTCCCATTCCCCACTACACGTACGATCCCCATATTTTCGGTAGCGATCCACATTTCTCCGTCAACCCCCTCTTCAATATCCTGTGCAATCAGATTGCGCAAATTCAATCCCATTACATCCAACAAATCAAACCGGCAAATATTCCCCTCTGCAGTAAGCATACTGAATCCATACGACGTTCCTAACCAGACCTTTCCCTGAGAATCTTCTTTTATATCATAAATACGATCGCTGGGCAACCAAGGTGTGTCATTTGCCCGATAACATTTCACACGAGCACCGGATTTTGCTTTTTTATCATATACATAGAGCCCGCCGTCATAAGTTCCTATCCATATTTTTCCGGTAGTAGGCGACTGCATGATCGAAAACACGGAATAAGTGGTCGAACCCGTATCCGGAAAGCCAAGCTGACGCATATTCCACCATTCCCCCGTCTGACGATTATATACCACTAATCCGTAAGTACCTATACTCAGCCACATCAGACCCTCATCGTCCACTAAAATATTTCTTACTGAATTAGTTTTAAATACTTTCTTAATATTTTCCAAATGATCCAATGCAAAATTCAACTCACGCGTTATGATTGCCGTTACTCCTCCTCCAAGCGTGCTCAACCACATCATTCCCTGCTGGTCACAAATCATGGAAGTCACCTCATTTCCCGAAATAGAATGTCCGGACTCGTCCGGATAGTAATTAACAAAACTCGTTGTTCCATAAGGCAAAATGCTCAATCCACTTCGTGTTCCTACCCACAGTGAATTTGTGTTCCGATCCTCGGAAAGAGCATAAATTGTATTATCTGCCAAACTACTTTCGACAGCAGGCTCATTTCGAAAAACGTCCCATGACACCCGCTCCATGTCATAAGGATTTTTAAGCAGAAACAATCCACCTTCCCATGTACCTACCCAAATCTGATGATGGCTATCTTCAAAAACAACGTGTGCCGATTTCCGTTCATTCATTTTCGGATAAGCAAAATATTTACCTTCCTCCGGATCGTAACGATAAAGCCCTTCATTCCAAGTTCCGATCCATATATTTCCTTTTGAATCTTCCAAAAGAGATTTCACGGAAGTTTGCGGCATCACATCTTTAGTGGTTTCCCGCGTAAAAAGCACGCAAGAGTCCCTTTCCGGGATATACTGATACAACCCCTGATCGGTCCCTAATAAGATCTGCCCTTTCCGGGTTACTAATATTTTGGATATTGCATTATTGCTGAATTCCGTTTTATTGATCTGTTTAATTTTCCCGGTCACTTTATCCAGCACATTCAGTCCATCATATGTACCTATCCAAATGCGATGCTTCGTATCTTCTTCAATACATGAAATATTATTATTCCCCAGAAGATTCCAATTGTAAATATTCGATTTATAAATCTTCATCTCATATCCGTTATACTTCGCCAAACCGTTACGAGTAGCCATCCATATATAGCCCTCCTTGTCTTGATATACCTGTTGAATGTCATTTGTCGACAATCCATCCGAAGTGCTCAATTGTCTGAAACGGAAGTTCCGGAAATTTTCCGTTGCCTGCAAGGAGGATGTTTCCACAAACATCAACAAAAAAAACAGGCAAAGTAATTTGTAAAGCGGTAAGTATTGATTCTTCATAACGTATTATTTTTTAAGTCATATTAATCTTGTTTATGCGAAGCACACGACAAAATTATATTATAAATCATTAATATTACCAAAGATAAGTAGAATTTAACTCTGAGATATTAAAGTTATCCATCTAAGACAGAAAAAAACAATAGCAAAATCCATCTTCATACAATCCCTTTATCAGCTGGTTTTCAGTCCCTTCACGAAAAAGTAATAATACCAGAACGTATCGCTGAAATAGGGTTTGAATACCTCTTTTGATTTTTCATCCGATTGCCCAGCCATTTGTTCGGACAATTTTATAAACTTATCAAAGCGAGTTACCACTTCATCTTCTATTTTAAACTGCCGATAGTCCACCTTGCGTTCCAAGTAAGAATACAAGATTGCCGCCTCCTGATAATGCAGTGGAAGCCTATCGTGCGTACGAGCATATAGTATAAAACGGGGCCAAAAACGGGCAATGTCCTTCTGCACCAAGTTACACTGCAATGAGAGTTCCACAAGTTCGGGAGGCCCTCCCTCCATGTAAGCGATCTGGCTTATCAGATAGGCTTCCAACAATCCCCCGTCTCCCTCAAGTGCATTATTGTATGCCATCAACGGCTTAATCATTTTAAATTCCGCATCTTCCGCCATCAGTTGCGGCTCATCGATGTAGCGCTGATATTTTTCCGCCCAATCTTTGTGAAATAGAGTCTGTGCCAATGTACTGTTATATTTCTGTGCCAGAGCAAATTCTTCATTCAGTAAAGCGCACTTCACCATATATTTAAGGTATTCCACCTTCATGCCATACTCCACTTTATCTTCCATGCACCAACGGTAACAATAATTAATTTTCCCATACTGAAAGTACAAAGCCTTGGCTCCTGTATTACGCATGACAGGAGTAGTGCGAATAATCCTGTAAGGAACTCCGTTTATCTTAAACTTAAACATCCGGTCGCCCGCCTGCCCCAACTTATAAAGCGCCATATCCGTATTTAAAACAATCAAGCGTGTCGGCTCTCCTTGCTGCGCTTGGGCACAGTCCACCACTTTCTCCCAATCATTGTCCAGAATAGCTCTGTCCATATCGATTGTTATGCGAAAGTTTTCATCATCAAATTCATAATACCATGCTCCTCCCAATGCCATAACAAACACGATCAGGGCAAGTACGACAGATACTACGCGAGCTCTTTCCGTTTTTTGTTTCCATCGATGAGCATAGAAAGCCAGAAATATCACATAAGCATACAATAGTCCAAAAGGCATCCATAAAATCATTTCATTGGGATAAAACCTAGGAAGGACAGATGTGTAAAGAGAGTCGCACATCAATTGCGTGTAGACCAATATGTAATAGAATAACGGGACCAGAGCAATGGCAATTATAGCTACCAGCATATTCCATGCCCACCACACGCGTTTCTGTGTGCACTCATCAATGGCAAACAGGATTACTACCAATAAGGCATAGAATCCTAATATCGGATAACCAACTATAGAAAACAGAATAACTACCCCACCGCGCCATAACCAGTGTTTCAGACAGCGATACACCCAAAAACTTCCCACAACTGCTATCATGCCCAACAGATTGGAAAAAGCATATCCCGGCGATTTCAAAATATAGACCACATAGCCCAACTGTACCAATGCCAGCAATAAGAGTGCGGAAGGAACAAACGAAAGCGTAAAATAACGGTCGGGAATACGAAAAGCCTTTCCCACAAGGTATTGGAGAACCAGCAACAAAGCGATAAAAACAGCTCCACCCAGCCAAGGATAATAGAAGAATTGTGTCAGGAATGTGCCGCCCCATATCAATCCTCCTCCGGGCACCATCATACATTCTTTCAGAAAAGTCCAGGAAGGAAGAAACAGTGATAAATCTTCTACCTTTTTCAGGTAATTGAAGTTATGTATCACCGTCATATAAATAGCCAACAATATAAATACTGATATAGACGCTATTTTCATGTTCCGGTAGTTTGTCTGCTCCCACTTTTCCAGCCAGCCGGACATTTTATTTCCCTTATTGTTTTTCACTGCTGTATTTTTCATCATTTTCGTCTTAGAATCCGCTCGTAAAAGTAGCATATAACCTTCAATTCCACTCTACGTTTACCGATCAAAAAACGCGATTGAATCAATATTCCCCCATGAATGAAATAAAATTAGTGTTGGTTGAAAGTTTTCCCCTTCAACCAACACTCTTTTGTTACGTTTATTTCAGAAATTCGGATGTATATTTTTTCTATACCCCATACATTACGATCACATAGCTACCTTATATGTTTTCATCCCTACTCTGACCAGATAAGTTACGTTTTGCCGGAGCGTGATGCGCGTCAGTCCCCCTGTGGAAATATAAATGCCTGCGTTAATACCGTCCGTGGTGTACACCTGTACTTTCTGCCCCTCCACGGTTCCTTGCAAAATCAGCTCATCATGCTGTGTATACACCTTTAGTGCCGGTTCATCCGCACGGACATCTTCTACGGACGAAGCCGTACTTTCGAAGGTGACGGCCAGTTCGGCATCACTTTTCAGAGCCTGAGTGGTATAAGTCCCGTCTTCCTTCACATAAGCGGTCACATCATTATCGTTGAAAGTCACAGTATTCAGGTTCCACCCCTCTGCCGGCAAAATGGTAAAGGTGTATTGCTCACCACGGGTAATCAGTTGCTTCAATAATCCGTTGTCGGCATGCCGAATAGTGAGGTAATAAGGAAGCTCCTTAAAAGTTACCTGCAGAACCATGTTTTCTGTGGCTTCGGCAATCGTATAAAGTCCTTCATCGTTTACGTCAGCTGTCACGTTTTTATTATTGAGCATCACTTGTGCTATGCCGTAACCTTTAGCCGGCTGAATAGTAAACTCAACTTTGGTATCTTTATCTATTAGCTCACTGCTTTTTTGCTGTCCGTTAATGAGTACCTTTCCATAAACGGCATTATAAGAGGCGGCAACAGTGAGTGATACTAACGGTTCCCCATCTCCATCCTGTTCGATGATGCTGGCAAAATCTCCCCAGATCGGAGCAATCCAATAGCGGGAATAAGCACCTACCGGGACATACAATTTACATTTCTGCTGATTGATTCCCTCGAAAGCTGTTTTGTTAAGGGTCGGTAATTCTGTACACATACAACTAATGGCTTCCACCTTTGTACATCCCGCAAAAGCAGACGCATCAATGTATTTTACGGTCGAAGGCAATGCAATAGAATCAATTCCGAGACATCCTTGAAAGGCGGCATCACGAATTCTTTCCGTCTTGATCGGCAGCTGAATTTTCTCCAAACTTTTACAACCTTGAAACACATAGCGATCGATAACTGTTATCTGATTTGGAATATGAATACTTTCCAACGAACTACAATTGGCAAATGCACTTTCACGAAATGCCAATACGCTATTTGGCACGGCTATAGCACGCAGTTTAGTACAATCACTAAAGGCTCCTACTCCAATATGGGTAATATTATCCGTCAATGTCACATACTCAACATCTGTGCCTTGAAAAGCAAAATCATCGATTGTATTAACCGTTTCCGGCACCGTATATTCAGAACCTTTTCCATTCGGATAAATACGTAAAACAGTTAGGTCCTTACTACACACAACACCGTCTATATCGGCATATTTTTTATTCTTTTCATCCACTTTTATTTCTCTCAATACCGGACACTCGCCAAAGGCTCCGCCGACAATTGTTGTCACATTTTCGGGAATTACAAGTTTTGCTAAAGAGCTACATCCGGCAAAAGCATTTTTCTCAATGCTCTTAATACTTTCTGGAACAGAAAACTCTTTGAAACTGCACTGTGCAAATGTCATGGGCTTTATATAAGGAACATTTGGAGACAATACAAAGCTTTCTAACTCCGTACATCCGAAAAATACCCCCTCTCCCATCACAGAAACAGATATCGGTAATGTAATGGAAACAAGTTTTGTTTTAGCAAACATATAGCTTCCGACCCCTTCACTGTAAGAGACTCCATTTCCACTGCTTGTTCCGGAAATCAATGTATAGTATTTAATACCGCCCGTTTCATAATAATAATCCCCTCCCGAGATAATGTTAACTCCGGACATATCCAGCTTGCGCAAAATGCCTTTCGTTTCCTTTCCAGTCGCATCACATCCGGCCATATCGCGTATAAAGCGGATATCGCTACCATTCAAGGTTCCCGAAACAATCAATTCATCAATCTGATATTTTTTCGAAGAAGCAATTTGCTCAGATAATGTTCCGGCTTTCGCTATATTCAAAGAGATTTTATTTTGTGCCCATACTCCTGCATGTACACAAAGGCAACAACAAACCAACCTCGCAACCCTTATTACATTTATCATTATATTTTTAGATCATAGCATATGAGACACAACCATTCTTTTCACCACTACAGATTCAGGAGTCTGAATGCGCACTGTATAAATTCCCGGCAATAAAATTCCTGCCAAATGAATCACAACAGCCTCTCCCCTTTTAACCAACTTATCCGAATATACCACACGTCCACTACCAATTTCCACTATTTGTATGTCAGCAGTACTATTATTATTTATAAAGACTTTGAAATCACCATTATTCGACATAGGATAGAGTACAACATTATTTTCATCATCGTTCTCCATTCTGCTTATACCAGTACCCCCTTCTTCGTACTTTTGCTGTTCTGTCATCAGTCTCTTATTCTCCTGCCAATAAGAGAGACTAAACATGTCCGCCATCTCATAATCATAAGCCTTAGTATCAAAATATAAACCAAAGCTCTGCGAGTTACTTGCCCCTTCTTCCACAAGAAACAGATTACTTCCAGCAAATGAAGAAGCTCCTGATATGGACAATAATTTCTTGTCATTAACATTTTGTATTTTATAACAACCGTCCTCTTCCAGTTCTAAACGCCATTGCTGACTAACTTTTGCATTCTCTACAGTAAGACGCAAAGTCCCAAATATTGATTCCAAATAATTACCTGTACTCATATCCTTCAGTTTCCAGATATAAGGATTATCAGTAGCTTTCAATTCAAAACTCATATTTACTTCATCATTATCATCATCAATGTTAAAGCCATTTTTAGATTTAGACATCCAACGATCGGAATTTTTATCAAGGATACGTACTACTATGCCATCAGCCAACGCTTTAACACGTTTAAAGCGATCGACATTATCAAAAACACTCATATCCCAACTGTCATACCATTTTACAGTAGGTATCCCCGAACGCATGCTCAGAGGTAACCATACATATTGAGATTTTCCCCCTACATCACCAGAATCCCAACGATCTCCCATATAGACATAGGCGCTCTCATAACCGTTTACCTTCAGTACAAAAGTACTCTGCGAATGATATGTTGTTGTATTGCCCTCGTCAATGGCAAAATTTTTTCCAGGCGTCCAAGCTCCAAATATTTCCGTTGCCGATGCTGAATGTCCCGGATTGGGATTCCACCCCGTACAACCGGAAAAAAGTCCAAAATAGACATCATCAACTTTAAAAATAGCAGGTGCCTCATAACTCAATCCTTTCAAAATCTTTGTTTCTGTAATAGGATTCTTTTCTGTTTCCAAATAATCTTCGGAAAGTAAAGCTACATTCATATTAGTGTTCATATCAGTAGATCCAAAATGATAGGCTTTTCCATCGGTATCTTTAAAAATAGTCTGATCGCGCGAATCATGATTATTAGGACGGAAAGTACTTACAAATTTATAAGTTCCGTCTATTTCATCACTCACAGCGACACAAACGCGCGCTTCCCCATAACCATTACCATCTTCCCAATGAATATACATAACCCACTTTCCTGTTTTATCATTATATATCACTTTTGGACGCTCAAGAGTACATTTACCGGTATTCAAGTCTCTTGCTTGGTTTTCATTAAATACCAATCCTACACGCTTCCAATTATAGAGATCGGCAGAAGTATAGCAACTCACGCCATTACTATTATATCCAGTACGATCCTCCCCAAACCAATAATATATTCCTTCATGGAAAATAACACAACCACCATGAGCATTAATATGCCTGCCAGTAATATCATTCCAAACAGATCCTGGAACAATTTTATCATTGGCAGCCTGTGCCACAGTATTTCCTATGTTGCTGCTCAATGCAGCAACCATCAAAAGCGAATAAATAAAAAATTTCATCATCTTATTAAAATAAATAACACATTTCACGATTATAAAATCATTAACGACCGCAAATAAAGAAAAAACACATTAACTATTATATTAAAAATATTTCAAAGAAGAATGAGAAAATTATTGTGAAACAAATTTCCTCTTATTCGAAATAAGAGTCCTCTCATTCACATATTTAAATCCATTCTATTTACCGGATAACAATCAACTTCCGTATTTCTTTATATACCGAAGTTTTTATGCGAACCATGTAAATACCCGGATTTAATCTGCCAGATAACTCTATAGCATATCCGTTATTATCCAATTTTACGGTTTGGTATACTTGTAATTGCCCATATATATTATATAAAGCCAGCTGAGCCTTTATCGGTTCTTGAGATATCACATTAATCCGGCTGCTTTTCTCATCATAGTATAAAGTAAAAACTTCATCAACTCCCTTTTTCATAACTTGCAGATTTGTTATATGCTTCTCTTGTTCTTTAATTAACACCAAATTATTTTGTCGATAATCCTTTGTAAAAAGAGCTGCTTCTTCATCTTCCGGATAAATCTTCGAATCAAAATAAACCCCAAAACAACGAGCATCTTTTTCTCTACCCAAATAAATAGTTGAACCAACAAACGTAGAAGAACCCGAAATAGCTAAATAATACTCTCCCACATTGTTTTTTATTTTATAAGTACCGTCTTCCTGTAATAAGAAAGTCCATAATTGCGTCGTTTTATCATTTTCTTCACTTAAACGTAAAGTACCAAATACAGACTCCACATATTGTCCCGTTTTGTTATCTTTAAGCTTATAAACGTAAGGGTCATCCGTAGCATAAAAAGTAAAACAAAGATTGGTATTACCATCATTCTCTAACAGGAAAGACGACTTTGATCGTGAAACAAAACGATTAGAATTACGATCCAACAAAAAATATTGCCTCTTGTCCTCAATAAATTTGGTGCGCTTAAAACGGTACATATTATCAAAGATACTCAGATCCCATTCATCATACCAATGTATTGTGGGATAGCCCGAGCGCATGCTGATTGGTAACCATACCTGTTTTGAACTTTCCAAATTATTTTCATCCCAACGGTCACCTACATAAACTAATTTTTGATCATCTCCTCCTACTTTAAAAACAAAAGCACTCTGAGAGTCATAAGTAGTCCCTTTTACGTCATCCACGCAAAACTCAATCCCACTACCAGTAACATCTGTAAATACCCGCTCATAACTCCAACCTTCAAGCATATTATACGAATAGGCCCAACGACTGCGATTGGGTTTCCAATACGTACATCCTGAAAAAAGTCCGAAATACATATCATACATCTTGAATATAGTCGGAGCCTCATACTTTACCCCATCCAAAATAATCGATGCATTCGAAGTACCATCCAGATAATCATCATTCAACTGTACCCCCAATATGTCCGCATTGGTATTTACCGCTCCGATGAAATATACTCTTCCATCTGTATCGTCTTTAAATAACGTATAGTCCCGGCTCAAAATCCCATTCACACATGAAATTTCATATAAATCATAATCCCCCTCCATATGATCACTTACCAATCTACAACTTTTGGTAATAGTCACTTCCATATTCTCCCAAACAGCCCATATAATCCACTTTTTTGTCAACTCATTGTACAAAATTTTAGGACGATATAAATTACGACCTTTTGCCAAATCCCAATTGTCTTCACTTATCTTTCCAGACAGTGGTATTATCAGCCCCCTATTAGTCCAATTATACAGATCTTTCGATCGATAACATCCGACTCCATTACATTCATTTCCTGTCCGGCTGTCTCCTATCCAATAATAATAACCGTCCTCATATACAATATATCCCGCATGAACATTGATGGCTTTACCACTTGTATCATTCCAAATCTGTCCTGGACGAAAAGTCACATTCTGCGCCTTTATAATCTCATTTATTGCAAACAAAAATACCCAAAACAAAAAAACTCTCATAATTATGTAGCAATATTCAAATTAATAATTAATACAGTTGATTCTTGTGTCAGTTCAATCCGAAACCCAAAATGTTATCTCTCGTATACACGTTTACATACAATCAGAAGTCTACAAAATAAATATCATCTATAAGCACAAAAATATTTTCGCCTCCATTTATAACTTCTGTTTGATCTGTCCACACAAATCATGTACCTACAAATCCCCTATCAATTAAAGTTTAATCTATTTTAGGGAATTCAAAAATCGCAATTCAAATTACTTTTTCCAGATACTTATTATAGAATCTACTAACGAAAAATAAACTACATCTTTCTCTCCACTCAATACACTCACTCTGCGATATATCCCATGAAGAGTAAATTCTCCGACAACCAAAGCGTAAATTCTTTCGAATATGCCTAAAAACAAAACAGACAGGGAAGAGATCTAAACCTCTTCCCTTAGCAAAGCATCAATAAACAATCTTTACTATCTCTTTCCTTGTACCATCATTTACAACACATACATAAATTCCCTTCTCATATAATGGAATTGATTGTCCTGAAGTATAACTATTTTCTACAGCAATAAGTACTCCTGTTGAACTATATATTTCAATTTTAGCAGACTCTGGTACATTATTCAAAGTTAACCAATTATCTATTACTGTTCCATAAACCCCTGCATCCGAATTCGTTCCTTCAATGCCTGTTACATCACCTCCAAAAACCGGTTCAAGTGGAGCGTATGCTCCAGTAGGATCATATGTAAAGTATTCTACATCAGCAAAGGTATTATCAAAACCAACTTCCTGTGTCAGAACACGAGATACACCTGTCAGACGCATCTCATCCACAAGGAAAGGACGTACACTGGATCCCCAGCCACCACCATTCAGAAAACGCTCATTATAAAGACTGACACGAATTTGACGACATTCAGCTGAAGTTGTATAATCCATAGAATAACTTACCATACCATCCATGTTGGAAATCTCAACCTTATTGTTCAATTCGGAATTTTGAACCTCTTCAATACAGACACTGCTCATCAAATAATCGATGGCACTATCCTTCACCTTCATTCCACCACCTGCTAAAAAAGAAAGGCTGTAAGTCTCATTAGGAGCAACATCTACAATCTGAGAAACACGACCTGCAGCCCAACCATCATTCCAAGTATAACGTTGAAGGCTCATCACATGATTATTGAAATCCAAATCATTATTAATCTCATAATTCGGAACAGTATAGAGACAATTGTACTGATCAATAGGATCAAGTTGCCAACCCTCTACACGAACTATTAAAGAATCGGAAGCACGGTAATCATACTCACCTTCAAAATCTGGGTTCTTCAACAGATTCTCGACCATATCCCCGTTCTCAACGGTCCAAGAAGCCTGATTGGCATAATCGGAAGCACGAAGGATAGCGATTTGAAGACCATCACGATAAACGAAAATACGCTGATCTGAAGTTACAGAAAAACGATAAGTGTGATACTTGCCATCGTTGTTATAAAAATGCTGGAGACCACCATCAAAAGCCGTAGCAGGATTAGGTATATTTACTTGAGTACTACCATCGTACAAGCCTACAGAAGTGGAATTGACATAAGCTTTAAAGCCGGCTCCTTCCGGGGTCACAGCAAAGGCCTCGAAAACCTTGTTCAAATTATCTGTCTTTACACGGAACTCAACCGTATAGCCATTCTCACCAGGAGTAAAACCATCTTCCTTCCCCTTAACAAAAGACTCATCGTCACCACCGGGATAAACCGGATTCTGAGAAAGATTTTTCTCTTCAAGAGGAGTTCCGTAACCCGTAACATTTACATAAGCACGTGCATCACCACTACGAAGGATAATTCGTCCTTCCGTTACTGGTAAAGTGCTATTCAGTGTAATAATAATTGTCTCCCCATTGGAACCAGCAGGCAAAGTTGCCGGATAAACTTCTAATCCAGAAGTTGCCGTCAATTTAATATCCTCCACTAAATTCTGCGCATTTAAAATAAAAGTCCCCGACTGTCCTGTTCCATTTATCACCATATGCGACTGGGTTACAGAAGATTGAGCTGCCATCAATTGCATTGATACTTTCGGTGCTCCTAACGTCACCACAATTCCGTCATCACTATCTGCACTTTGCACAGAAGCGAACGAGCTCCTCGGCATAGATAATGCCAATGCCAAGAGCGAAACAAAGAAATAATGTTTCTTCATGTTTTTCATGAATTTAAATTAATAATTAAAATATGATAGATTTCTCTAATTGCTTTTTACGATTTTCAGACTACCCAGATTACCTACACGAACCAGATATATTGCAGCCGGAAGATTGCTAATATCTAAAACATCAACCGTCGTACGAGAAAGAAGTAGTTGCCCGGTAACTGAATAGACATCGATTTTCGGCATTATACCGCCGTTCAATAAGCATATTTTCCCGTTGCCATTATCATAAACCAGCATACGAGTAATATCATCCGTCTGTGTATCGTAAATTCCGGTAGCATTCCCTGTCTCCATCACACACCAACCCACGGTTTCAGATTCAGTTCTACTCGAAGGTGTATAATCAACAAACACATCAATCGTATTAGCCCCCTTGTTTAGTACGCGTAAATTAGCAGCCGGTGACCCGTAAAGACTTTGCATTGCACCGAAGAAGGCATAGTAGGGAGCATAATAATTCTTACCATACCAGATTTGAAAAGGTGTACGCGAACTGGATGTAACCGCTGCATCTTCCGTACATCCCACCTGAATTCTATGTCCGTTCAGCAAACCTTCGCCCTGAGTCATAGCTACATAGCAAACATCTTCAGCAACAACCGGTGCAGCAACAGACTCTTCAAAAGCCAGCAACACTTCAAACCCCTCTCTTGTTACATTACGAACACGAATAGCCGTAGGCAACGCACTATTACCGGTCACCTGCGAACAAAACACAACAGGCACTTCATCGAAAGGAGTATCGAAGAAGACCTTCACAGCATTTTCGGTAACTCCCGCTACATGCCCAGCCCGGGCTGTTATGCCCCCCAATTGATATGTACCGGTTTTGGGAAATATCATATAACCCAACGTATCTTTACTAACAAAAGTCTGATTTTTATTATAATCCCAAAGCATGGGTCCAAACTCACACGCTCCTTGTGTAAGAGAGCCGATACGAGTAGTCATCGGAGTTCTCATCCGATAGGTTTGTGCACCGAGTACCATCACAGGCTTCTCTGTGTATTCCTCACCGAACAGATAAAAGCTCTGTCCCACCGAAGTTATACTACGTCCAAAAAACGGCTGGCTGGCTAAACTATTAAGAGCACCGTATTGAATGATATTCGACATTTTTTTAACCTTACCACCCAGCAAAGAACTGACGCGGTACTTCACCTCTCCTCCGTTCAGTAGTGAAGCGGAAATCAGCGGATCGATATAGGATACCTGCCCGGATTCTGTTCGACCAATCTCCGTATAAGTGCTTCCATTAACAGAGCGTTCCACCAGATAACCATCCACCAATTCATTGTTCACGTCCTCCCAACGAAGCATAATTCCATTCTGCTCCTTATCGTATTGATAGCTAAGCACGGGAGCTTCACGGACAGTCCATGTCGGAATCACCTCTGTGCTGCGGTCAAAAGCCATCTCCGCATTAAAATTGGCGTACACTTTTCCGGCAGGTGTCAAATTGAGATTCTGCCAAAAAAGAGAGCGTTTCTCTTCCACCCAATTATAAACGGAATAGCGTTCGATAAACTTACAAGTATCCATCATAGCCAAAATTTCCGTCATAAACAGACGCTGCTTTTCCTGCTGCGCAGCTTTATCAGAAGGCCAGGTTTCGTGTGTCCAGTTAGCACCGTTGTTCCACTCGGTAATCCATAGTGGCCGGCCGGTCTTCTCGTGTACCTCTTTCAATTTATTGTACCAATCCTTTACGCTACTTACCACAACAGAACCGCCCGATCCGCCCCAATAGGCATGGATAGCGACATAGTCCACACGATAGTTCCGCTTATTACACTCGGACATAAAATCATATAACCAGCCAAAATCAGTAGTAGCCGGAGAGCCCACACGCATACCGGTCTGCAAATGTTTAGGCCATTCTTTAATGGCTTGTGAAACGGAGACATTGGACTGTTCCGAATGATCGGGTTCGTTATAGCTCAGAAGATGGGTAAGGCGTTTGTCATTGAACAGCACACTCCAATCACTCTCACCGCCATACCCCCACTTTTCGGGAACAAACTCCTGATTGCGCCACAAGGTTCCTTTATTTTCAGGACCGCGACACCAGTCGGCATTCGCTCCCCAACTGTATACCCAGGTACTGTTGGTCACATCGGCCTGATCTTCAAGATATCCTTCGGGAGGATTCGTTTGGCTATTACCACCGACCCATCCTTTTTTAGAAGCCCACTCCCATTGGAATACACGGATAAAAGATACTTTTCCATTCAGTTCTGCCGGAAGTTCACGAATTTCCAAATCGGCATCATCGGCTATAAAACAACGGCTGTATCCCATACCGTCAGGCTCCGTAGCCATCGTTGCCATATAACCGCGCTTCAGCTTAAAAGAGCTGATCCGATTGTCCTGTGAAAGAGCTTGTTTCATTTCCGACTTTACTTCAGGGGCCGGATTATTGGAATAGTAAAACTCCGGAGCATATTTCGCGGAACTCCCCTTAAAGTCAGCTTCGGTAAATGCTTCAAGCGGCTGAATATCCTGACCGTAAGGAATGATCACCGTGCCCTGCTTATAAATACTGATACGTCCGTTCTTTTCCGGTTCGAACGGCTGCCCGTCGATGAGAACAGATGCTTTATATGTATCGAGTACCGCGAGCGGACGCACATTGTCGAAGAATAGCCACGCATCGGTATGGGTGAGATTCACCTTCACATTGGCAGCCAACGGCGCATCTCCGGTGAGATGCAGATCGATGGCACTATCCAGCGTTTTATCGGCTGTCAGCTTACTTTCTACCTGCACCTCTTTAGCAGTCAGTACGCTAAAGAGAGTGCAAAGCAGAACACACACACATGAAAAGAATTTTCTGATATTCATTTGCTTTTCCGGTATTAATAATTAAGATAAATAGTTATTATGGGATAACAACTTTAAGGACTTTCCTGCGATCACCGTTCTTTACGATATAAATTCCTTTGCCCGGTAAGTAAACAGTCTCTTCATCCGATTCGGCACGGAAGGAAGATACCAAGCTACCCGTCACATTGTAGACGGCCAGTTCACTGCCGGCCTCCAGTCCGCTGAAGTTCACCGCAGCTCCTTGCACCGTGTAGCTAATTTGCATATCTTCCGTCAGCAATTGTTTAAGGGAAGTTCCGGTAGTAATGTCCACCAGACGTACTTCATCAAAATCAGCCCACAAATTGATATTACCTCCCCAATCGTAAACATAACCTCCTGTCACCCCCAACTTCACAATGGCTTTCGTAGCATCGGCAATACCCACCACA
>OGKO01000382.1_pt1 | contig 35534 bp, 59 predicted proteins | sample 1572451 | NCBI WGS metagenome assembly OGKO01 (sample SAMEA2582089, study PRJEB24529) | metagenome | biome: Human gut stool | place: China | collected 2011 | reverse complement strand
TATTCAGTCCGTTTGCCACTCTCTTATGTCCTTTAAGGAACAAATATTTTAGTTCGTCTTCAGGTCTATCAGTATCTAGTATAACATCCTTTTTGCCAATCTTAACAGCAAAAGTATCCCAAAATGTACTATTGGGAGCTAGCTTACCTTGTTCGAAACCAATTTCTTTTTCTAATCTTTCTGCATCCTCTGCAGTTAATCCAGTATAAATGTTACCAGATCTAGTCCAGTATGAACTAACATAGTCATAACATGTGGACCATTTTGTAAGCCCCGTCCATGGGTTTGTTTTAATTATTCTAACGATTACTTCCATAATATTAATATTAGATTATCAAGTTAGTATTTGTCTGTTTTCTGTAACTAATATTGAAACCTTATTAATAAATACAAGGTTTCAATATTAGTTCAAGAATTTTATTAGTCTTGTGCGTCCATGATCAATTCTCCACAAGCTCTTGGGTCTCTCAACATGATACCCATTTCACCAAGGAAGAATACAGTATAACCGTCCTTACCATTAGATCTAAGAGTACTCTTTGAGTTAGCGTAACCAGTTGGAGCAACAGCACCACCAGTGTACCAAGTTACAAATTCACGGTCTTTACGAACTACTTTTACGATGTTAGCTTCACCATCACGTCTACCCAGATCAAGGAATGTCATACGATATGATTCCAGAGGTTTCAGTGTGATCGGATGCAACATACGGTTGTAAGTAGTATCATCATACAATGGGAAATACTTCAGAGTAAGTTCGATACCATTAGTCATCTTGTAAGTCTTGAACTGACCACCAAAAGTAAGACTATCACCAGAACCTGTTACAAATACTGTATCAATCAGATTCATATTGATCATCTTTTCTTTCAATACTCTGTCGAATTCTCTCATACCCATTTCACCAGTCAAGGCAACAAACTTACGTTCGTTAGTACCAAGTACATTGTAAGACAGGTCGAACAAGAAGTCTTCCAACAGTTCTGCACTCAATCTAGTGTAGAAACGTCTATTAGATGGAGCAATCTGTTCCAACAGACCAGCACCAATAAATACTGGACGACCGTTAGTACCTTTCAAGTTACAAGAACCATCTTTGTTTACATTGTTTTTCATGTAAACCAGCATTCTTTCACATCTCTTATACCACTCTCTCATTGCAACCCATTCCTGATAGTCAGCCCACAGATATGATTTCTTACCTGTTTTAGGATCTTGCAGAGCGATTGCCATTACTGTTGAATATGCTGAACCAGTAATATCATAGTTAATACGAATTGTCGTCAGATAATTACGCATTTTGAAATGAGTATTATAGTTCAGGATATCACCTTCTTCACTGTATTCTTCTACAGCAGAAGCAAGACGAGATACCTGACATCCAGCTTTCAGATATTCAGAAGGGATGTAAGATGTAGGGTTACCATCTGCTACAAAGCAAGTGTATACCCAAAGGTTGCCATCCTGATAAGGTGCACCCGATACGCGTACTTGGAAATCTTTATTATCGAATTCCAGAATAGCAGTAGGTCCAAACCAGTTATCTTCCAACCACAACAGGATAGGTGTATTACCCAAACCAGCTGTAGAATCATCAGTAATAGCAGCACCATTCCATTTTGCGTCTCTAATTGTTACAGCTCTATCAGCATCAATCATTACGCTCCATTCCCAGCTTGGCTGATCAATAGTCATTACATTACCAAGACCGCCAGTGAGCATATCCAGAGAAGTCTGGTAACCGTTATCCTTAGTACCAAATACATAAGACAATACGGTAGCAACCTGATATGGATTCTATTGTGAAGCTGCACTGATCTTAGCAGTGTCAATCAAGTCTGAAAACCATTTACCTTTGTATAAAACTAAGTTATTTAGAATATTATTATCCATAAAATACTAGTAATTTTAATTTAATTAGTTATTATTAATTTGCACGTAGCATTCGTGCAGCAGAACTCCAGATATCAGTATCATTCGAGATCTCTTGTTTTTTAGTCTTTCTACTTACTCCAGTTCTATTCAGACTTTCTTTAAATTTGTTAATAGCTTTGGTAGAACCTTCGCTCTTAGCAGCCTTCAATAGTGTGTCTCCCTTCATAGTAAAGTAAGCAGACTCAAGTAAGTTCTTTACGCTTTTAGACCAATCCTTTTGGAATTTTGTCATACCATCAGCGTCAGGCTTAAATATATATTCAAGTAATACCTGTTTATCTTTTTCAGGTATCTTAATACCACGAATATTATCCATGCCTTTTATTTCAGTGACAACGTTCTAGAAGTATTCCTGTTGACGCTTTGCAGCTGCCTTAGCTTGGTTTTCTTGATCTTTCAATAGCTGTTGTTTCTTTTGCTCTTTAATCTCTTTAAGAGCTTCTAAAGCATCTTCTGCTTCATCTTCAAGTAAACCAGCATCTTCATACTTGGTTAATTTCTTATCTATTTGCTTAGTACTAAACCCTTTCTCTTTCAAGAACTCTTTTAATACTAACTTCTGATTAACTTCGTCATCTTCAATACTGATTTCATTAAGATCAAGTTCACCTTCAATTTCAAAGTAATCTCTAAGATTTCCACCATTTTTAACAAAGTTATCCAAAGCTTCAACTTCTTCACTTGCATACTGTGGTACTGAATTCTCTTCTATTACTGCTTGAAAGTAATCAACAAGTTCTTCCGGAGTAGAAGGTACTTCATCATCTTCACCTAATTCCCAACCCATCTTTTCAGATATAGCTTCAAAGAATGTAGTTACTGTGTTATTATCTGTAGTATCATCAGTATCTGCATCATCGTCATCATCTGTATCTTCTTCTTTCTTAGTATCAGGTTCAGTTACTTCTTTTTCCTTCTTACCTTTTTTAGTCTTTGCAGGTTCTGGTTCAGTAGTATCATCATCGTCATCATCTGCATCGTTATCTTCTACTGGTTTACGTAATTTTTCCAGTTCTTCATCTGTCAAAGGTTCACTAGCACTATCATCAATATCGTTTTTATTATCCTCTTTGCCAGTACTTGTTTCAGTTTTAAATACATTACCTCCTGGCATGAAATCTTCAAAGATTTCGAAACCGTTTAATGTTTCTTTTTCCATAATTATATATAATTAGATTATTTTTTCTTTCTTCCTTTATGTTTCCATTTCCTAGCATTCTAAGCAAAGATAGCTCTCTTGCGTGTCAATGGATTCTTACTATGAGTAAGTTCTTCTGTAGTTTTACCTGTTCTCTTCTTTAGAGCATTGAATTTCCCTCTATTCTTCTTCTTTATGTGTATCCCTCCGTCCTTGTAGTTTGGTATCGGATACTGTGGCATTATCATTGCCATGTCCACTAGGTCTTTCATATTCCTCCTTTTCTTTGCTGAGCTTTTCGATAAGCAAGGTATTAACCATTGCCAGAAGCTCCTTTTTAGTAAATAAATCTGGATCTTTTAAGCTGTTTATTTCTGTTTCTGACAAATCTGGAGAAAACTCTGTATCTTTATTTAAATCAAATATTGGTAACTTTAGCCATTCATCTAAATCTTCCATACTGCCAAAATCAACACATTGTATAATGCGTCCTACTTTGCTATCATAATCTCTAAAACTATTAGCGTAGTTATACTGAGTTAATATAGCGCGCCCATATCTCAGCATGTCTAAATTTAAACTACTACTATCACTGATTGTCTGTATTCTCATTACTGTAAACTCCTAAAGCTCCAATACCTAGCAACGGTATCGAGTTAAACCACTTTGTATATTTGTTAATGTTATTAAACTATTTACTAGTCCTAGCCACTTCTTTCATAGAGTCAGCTTTAGATATCTAATCTAACACTTTCTTCATCATCTTAGCATCTACAGTCTAACCTCTAGTACCTATCATACCATTCTAAAACATATACTCACGAAGCTAATTCATATGAGCCTTCTATTCTGTAGGTTTAACATAGTACCAATCCCAACTGTCAATGCCTCTGTCTTTAAGATCTTTACTCATCTGATAGAACATATTGCTATCACCATGAGGATCCAAACGATCTTTATTTCTCTTAAAGTCTGCATAATGACTAAGTTCGTGTTCAGTAACTGGTAGATCTAAATTAGCTTTATTTGGATCTATCCTATAACTATATTTATCGTTACCAAAAGCTTTTAACTGTGCTCTACTAGCTCCTTCACTAAAACTTTCAATATTTGGTAAACTAAAAGGATCATTATTGTATTTATCAATAATATCAGCATATACTGCCATATAGTCGTCTCCAAACTGTTTCTTAACTTGATTAGCTCTGATAAGATATTCTGGATCATCCATTAATCTCTCAGCTACATTATAAGTCTGATTTGCAGCTCTACTTAACTTAGCGTTATCCTGAACTTCCTTATTAAAGTACTCATTCATTCTGTCCTAAGCATAGTTTCTATTAACAGTAGTATTGAAACTATTAAGAGTCTTAGTTTTATTCTTTACTTTTGGAGTAATACCTTTGTATTTACTTCTAAACTGTTTAACAGTCATAGGTACAAATGGAACTAACCCTAATGCAGCTAAACCTGCTCCAGACCAATCCCTATTACTAACAGCATCATACACATCATATGCAGCAACTGCATCACCTACTGGTGTAAAGTTAGCAGCATCCTCTAGATCCAATAATGGTTTCAAACCTCTAACTAATGGTCCACCTGTAAATCTATCAATCTCATCCGTACCATTATTATAGTAATCATATACTTGTTCTTCAGTATACTTTCTACCATATCTATCACTATAAAGTTTACCTTTATATGGTATAGGTTCAATTATAGTAGGTTTATTGGTTGGAGGTACTTCACCGCCATCTGCATACTTATAAATAGGATTTTCATTACCTTCCCATGTAGTAGTATATGTAACACCATTTATGGTCTATGGGTAATAACCTAATTTAGCATCTTCTTGTAATCCTATTAAGAATGTAGAATGCCAAGGTTTCTTAAGTATTTCTCCTGTTTCTTGATCTCTAGTTGGTAAATGATAAGATCTATCTTCTTCAACATACTCTGGTTCATACCCAAGTTCATATGCTCTCTACAGATTATAGCTACTCTCATCTTGCAAATTATCTGGTAATGAAGTTTTCCAATCTAAGTAGCCTTTACCGGGATTTTGCTCCCGGTAAGACTTTAAGCTCTGCATTCTCTATTTAAATGCTTCTCTGTCCATATTAATACTTACATGTTTCTAAATACATCTTTAATAGCATTACTAAACTCTCTGGATCTGAAGAATGAGCTCTGAGACAAGCTGAGTACTCTCCTTCCATGAATTTATCTCTTAGTAATAGATAGTAAGTTAAAGCGGATCCATCTGTGTTACGAGTACACCACCAGTAACAGTTGTAATCTTTATTTAGATCTTCAGGATAGAGTGTCTGCAGTTCTTCTAATATGTTATTTGCATTCATAATCTTTCAATTATTTCTTTCCACCTTTGCCCTTTTTAGAGCCTGACTTTTTACCTCCACATGCCATAATGTTTCCTCCTATTTAAATATGTTAAATCCTTTTCATTATCATAAGCTTCTTTCTCAAAGCTTATATTTCTATAAGCATTACCCTTCATAAATAATCTTACTAGCCATTCACCAAAGTAAATCAGATAGAAAGGTATATATAGCAATTCTTTCATCTATGCAGTGTGTATACTTTCATGATTAATATCTTTTTCAGACATCTTCATACCTTTACGTACAAAACACAAACCAAATAAATTTATTGCTTTAAATCCTTTAAAAGGTATAATGTTATTATATATTAATTTCATATTACTTCTCTCCTACTACTTTATTCTTCAATGCCGTTTTAGCTTTCAGTTTTTCTCTTTCTAAAGCTGCATCATCTTTCATCTTCTGTAGTTCTTTTTGAGATTGCAACTTCTGTTTCTCTAGAGCTACTTTCTTCTCTTCTATATCTTTCTTCATCTACTACTCTCTTAACTTAGCATTGAATTCGAATTGTTTAGAAGCTTCTTCAGATGCTTGTTTTCTTTCTGCTAATGCTTGAGCTGCAATCTCCATTGGATCTGGAATTCCATTGTTATTCTGATCCATATCTTCTGCACCTCTATATGCATTAAGTTGAGCTACTGTAATCTTAGTTGCATTATTAGAATCTATTTCATATTTCTTAAGATCCATTTCTGCTTCCTTGATCATCAACTCTTCTTCCTTAACTTCATTCTGCATCTGAATCATCTGTTGTTCTCTCTGAGCTTGAGCCTCTTCCATAGCTTGTTGCTGTTCCATGCGTTTCTGCTCAATCTCTTCAAGTTTGTTTCTAATCATCGTAGTATTATCATTAGTAAAAATTTCTACTACATCAAGCAGACTAGCACCATTTTGCATAGCAGGTTGTATAAGACTTCTAAGGAACTCAATATTCTGATGATTCTTAGTAGAATCATCTACAAATATATCAAAGTCTTCATATGGGAAGTTATCCGATAGTGTTAAGAATGCTCTAGTAGCATCATCTAATATGTACTGAAGATGAGTCTTACTACCATCTTTCCAAGCCCATTTGGCAGTGTTTAGCAACATATTCAAACACTCTCTCTTCACTTGACCATGTGTCCAAAACCAAGGCTCTGTGATATTTGCTGATTGATGTACTGATGTTTCTACATTACCTACTAACTCATTAGGTGATATTGAACCTTCACGTTGTTTACTTACTCCAGATATTTCAGATAACATAGATTCAATCTTATCCATGAGCATAATATACTAATTAATAGTATTAGCCATAGTAAGATCTAATGCTGTTATTTGATTGAACTGGGATGGTTTACCACCTTCTCTACCCGGTATATCCCAACCTTCTTCATATGGGTTAATAAAGTTAACACCAAGTGCAGATAGATAATGCATCCATTTAGATACATCTATATTCATAGATTTAGGTATCTAAGTAATATCCATATTAACTACCTTACCCTTATCTCTAGCCATTGCAAGTTCAAGACGATACCAAAGTACAATATACATATACTGTAATGGTTTCATCATACTTACCAAAGATCTTGGTCTACTGTTAGTATTATTATATATTACACCAGTATAAGGCAATCTTTGTGAGTTAGGATTATCAGATGATACATATTGATATTCAACTGGTTCTATACCTATATAAAGATCTTCTCCAGCTCTATATCCTTCCCATGTTTCAATGATCCACTTCCATTCAACAGATGTTTCCATACCTGTTTCCTTGTATGTCTCATCTACTTCATATGTTTCAGGCATACCTGTTTCTGGATCAATTATAGTAACAAATCCAATCTTCTTAAATGACTTCCAACATACATGATATACTTTGATATTATCTCCACTACCATCAAATGGATTAGAACTAAAACCATTGATAGTATGAGTTTTAATATGCGGATAATCTAATGATGTTTTTCTTACTTCAGGATTAATGCCTCCTTTAGCACTATCACTCATCATATCAAGTAACTCATTCAACTGCTTCTCTGTCATCTTATCATACAGTCTATCATACAGTTCAGTTACTGACATATTCATTTCATAGCAACACCATTGTGCTTCATGAATAAACTCTAAATCTGATGTTTCAGTGTCATAATCAAAGTAAATAGGATTGATACGTTCTAGACACGGTTCTCCATTTACTATACCTATGTAGTATATTTCTTCCCCACCTACTAATGCATCTTTCCAACCTTTAAAAAACTCATGATTAATGTTGAGTTTATTCTTTAAGTACATAAGACTATGATATGCAGTAATCTCTGCAATATCCTTATAGTCTTTACTCATGTATTTCTGTATCTGTTCTGGTGGCATAATTTCACCAGATTGCAAAGCTTCTTGGTATCTAGCCTATTCTTCAGGTCCTAGTTTACTCATGATGGTAGCCTGAATATAGTCCATCAACATCTGTTTAGCTTTTTCCTGTAACTCACTAGTTGCTATCTCACTAGTACGTACTACCTTAAAGTTAAAAGGTCTTTTGGTTTCTTCACCTAATAGTAGGTCTATCTTTGGCTTGATTATATTATAATCCTAAGCCATTGCAGGGAAACCGTCCTATTGTTTAAATGGGTTAGTAACATACTTAAGATCTTTCTCATTGTATATACTATTGTAAAGATCATAGTAAGTCTGCATCTCTTCCTTGCGAGTTCTGGTATTACCATTCCTAGAACCTCCTTGACTGTGACCTATAATGTAATCTACACAAGATTCTCTCCAGTCTTGGGTCTTCTTAGACATCGGCAATTTCTATATAGGAAATTGATTGATATTTTTCATAGTTAAAACATATATGCTTCTATATTATCATTAATGATATCATCGTCATGATACCACTCTTGAGTAAAGATTGGTCCATCAAATAAGACCCTATCTCTATTCTCTTTTTTCTTCTCTTTAACCTTTAGATTATAGAGCTATTCTCTATAAATCATTACCTGCATCAACGCCATGACTCTATCGAAGTTTCCTGTATCATTATAGCTTATAAGTTCTTCTAATAGCGGCTCTGATAGTATGTTATGTAGGTTCTTTTTACCGGGAGCTTGTTCATCGTTTAACCAGTCTTTGATTAAGCCTTCTCCCCATTGCTTAATCTATTTGTTCATGTGACAACCCTTTTTTCTCTATACTTTAGAATTACCTACAATATCAGATATAATATCAGGTTGATCAGCAAGTAAGTAGTCACAATGTTTAGCAGTAAAGTAAGGAAATAAACCTTTGCGTTCATTTTCATACATTATTCTACCATTATAATAAACTGCTAATTTACGTAGATTTTCATAGTATTCTTCTGCTGTTGTAGGGCGTCCAGTGTATTCAGCAACAATTATATCATAATAGTTTTCAAAGCTCTAGAATCGCTTGTAAACGAACGTAGAGCCCAATGAATTAGTACCTGACTAGTCATGGTCATATGGGTCTACACCAAGTATATACAAACCAACAGGAGCATCCTTTACAGGGTGTTCCCATATAACTATAGATCCAGTAGGATCATCATCCTTCTTCAGCGGATAATGTGTAATATCACCTGTTTTCTTAAGTACCCACTTAATAGAACCATTAGCATCCCATATCAAATCTCCTACCTATTTGTGGTTACTTAGGTGTTTATTTATACGTATGTTAGCTAATTGTTCTTGTAATTCTTTCTTAGGGAATATATTACCACCAAATTCCAAACATGCTTCTTGTGGAGTTATACAGTGTTCAGCTACATAACGGTCTACTGCTACTGAGTTAGTAGCATTCTCTATTACCTTTCTACGTTCAGCTAATATGTACTCTACAGACTTCTTATACAGTGTATTACCGTCATCATCCATGTAAACACGTTTACCATCATCATCACGGAAGTCCATATTGGTATACTGTGGAATAAAGAATCCACATAGCTTGTCAGATGGAGTTTCATCCCATATATTCTTAAATCCTAGACAGTTATAACCATCTGGATTATAGAACATATCTTTCAGTGTTTCAAAGTGGCTATCTTCATCACCACCTGTACCAAATGCAATCATAGTACCAAACGCAATACCATCTTGTTCTACAGATGGTCTAGCAATTTGCCACGCTGCACCTAATTCTGAGAAGGAACCAGCCTCTTCAAATATAATAAGTTTACCAGCTTTACCACGAACTACATCTGGGTTATCTTTTAGAGTAACACCAATGATTTCTGATTTATAACCGCTCTCAACCTCATTGCCGTATTCATCTTTAGTAAAGAAACCAGCACGTTTACGCATCTAAGTATTGACAGATCTCTTCTTACCCCAAGCTGTATTCTTATCTATAAAGTCCATATAGTCCCATGCTTTAGTAAGAATACCATCCTCTGTTAGATATTGCTTATTACTAGCATAGATATATGTTTTACTACCTGCGAATAGATAGTAGTTACGACATGCCATTGCTGCATTCTTATACGAATAACCCTTACGTCTACTCTTTAGTGCGCATAAGTGTTTACTTTGTTCTTCTGCATCTTCTACTGCTAAGAAGAAGTAATAGTCATAGTCATAGAAGTCTGGGAACTACAAATCACGTGTTTTCTTAGTAGTTGTAGATCCATCAGGATTAGTAATTGTAGTATAGATAATTCTTTGAATAGGGCAGAAGTTTAAATAAAAATAGTTATACCCACTAATGAAATCTCCATCATCAGCAGTATAACCATACTTACATCTGTCCATCTATTCATCCCAATATTTAAAGTACTCTGACGTACCAGCGGGATACTAACAATAAGAGCCAGTCTCCAAAAACTTGAGGGCTGGCTGTCTAAACTTATTGCTATTTTTTATCTATTTATTGAAGTCTACCATTAAATTGATTATAATTCTCTTAGTTTAAAACTACAGTTTATCTGAGAACTCTGTTAAACTCACCTACTTACGATTAGGTCCATCATGAGCTGTGTTAACTATAAGCTTTCTTATATAGTCAGTGACTTAGGAGGTTACGTTGTATGCGCGCCATACTTCACTACTTTAAGCTTCTCTTTAAATCAAAACATTCTTTGAGATAATCTTTACATATTTCTTCTTCTAATCCAAACCAGTATTTTCTGAAGAATTTTCGTTCCATTTCTTCATAGTATTTCTTCTATTTGTCATATTCTTCTTTGACTATCCATACTACTGCTTTTGGTTTATTCTTGTCATAGTTTATCTTTACTAGATCTCTCATACTGTATTTATTGGTAGCCCCACTAGGATTCGAACCCAGACCAAGAGGGTTAGAGCCTCTTGTGCTTGACCATTACACCATAGGGCAATGTGCTGGGGTTCTTCCTTTAACGACGTAACCCCATATCGTCGCTTGGTTTAGAACCAAGATTTGATTCTCTTCCACAGACTAGGTTTCTTAACATTTAATGCTCTCAGAGTATTATATGCTTCATTAATCTGTGCCCAAATCTCTTCTTTGCTTTTAGTCATATCAATGACAATATCAATCTGCTTTTTCATATTAGTTCAATTTTATCTATTATAACGTGTTGTTTAATTTAAGTTGTAATTGATGTATTATCTTGTCAATTCATAAGGATTAACTTTAGCATCACCTTTAATCTTAGATGTACTAAGCTCTTCTGTTTTCACTGCTTTCTCCAAGAAATCTAAAGTAACATAAGCTCCTTTTACTTTTTCAAATCCAGCTAAATACTTCTCAATTTTCTTTTCATCTAAGTCTTCTCCTAATGATTCTTCGTAGTAATCACTGAAACTGTCAAGCTTACGTCTCATATTCTGTAACATCCTAAGTAGACGAGTATTGCAGAACTCTTTAAACTGTTCTTCACATGCTATCTCTGCTGCAGATAATTCGTAGTTAACATCATCGAATAATTCTTCTTTCAACTTAGATTCGATGCTATCTGGATCCATACTTAATACATAAGGACTATTCCATTTATTCTTAAGTACAATGTAACTAATTACTTTAGTAGCATGTTCTTTATCTGCTTTATCAGCATCCCATACCTTTTTAAAGCATGGGATACCTAATGCATCAGAATGAATTACAACTTTACCACCGACTATATCAAATAGTTTCATTATCCTGTTTATTTAGTTCTTTATACCATTCGTTCAAATCATAAGTAGTTGTAGGATCAGATATAATTACTGTTTTTGTTATATATTTATCTTTCTACCATAATCTGCAGTATAGTATAAATTCTCCTTTTTTAACGTCAATAACTTCATTACTAGTAACAACTTGACCATCTTTATCTGCCTAGTATAAGTTGCATGTGATATTATCTATCATTGGAGTAATAGAGTTCAATTCAGTGTTAAACGATATTGCTTCTCCTCGTTTATTTATTAGTACTTTTTCCATACGTTAAACTTTTTCACAACAAATGCAGTTGTCACATGGTTTCTCAAGTTCACGTCGTTTACCGTGTTCATCTCTTCTACAATAGTAGTCCTTCAATTCAGGAGAACTTAACTTAATATATTCTTTTTCTTCCCAATTATCTGTAACAGAGTACATCTTAAGTACGACGTCTCCTTCTTTAACATCAAATAACTTTTCACCATCTACAATCCATTCACCGGGTTCAGTTATTGTATAACTATAATCGTATCCACTGCCATATGTAGCCTTGCTTACTTTTTGTTCTTCGAAGTTCGCTACTATTACATCGCCTTCTCTCTTTGTTGCTATATACTTTACCATAATTCAATCAATTTTATATCCTAAATACTTTTCTTTATGCAATCTCTGTACTATCGTCAGCGCTCTCTGTAGAGGCACATTCGGATTCACATAGTCCTTCAGTGTCTTGTACTTCTGCACTATCTGTGTGTACGTCTGTAGCTCCTACTCCAGACTCTCTGGTATTATATTTCTGTTCATACTTTTTAGTTAAATTATTGCAAATCTGATCAATTTGTTCTGCTCTATCTAATGTAGTTTCTTCTTCTTTCTTACCATTCTCTACCATTACTGTAGTAAGTTCATCAATCATATCGCTTGTGAAATCATCATATCTGATAATATCATCTTCAATACATTTCTCAACTACATCATATAACTTTTTCATTGGTTTAGTGAATAGTTCTGGTCTAGAGTTCTTTTTCTCCAGTTCCCACATATTTTTGCTTTCTTCGTGTGTCATTTCTTTTAATTTATTAAGTATTTTAATATCCGGTGTGTTTATATATTTATGTATAAGATCACATATATAAAGAGTTTTATATGCTATCTCTATTGGAACTTCTCTAACTCCGGGTATTATTCTATATCCTGAAGTAGGATAGTAATCACTACTATCTTCTTTCATGCATTGAAATATATGATCAGATATCATTTTGTTTCTCTTTAATTATAGTTTTACTGATGCAACCAGCAGCCCAACCAACTAAGTAAGCATAATTTTCATTTCCTTGAGAGTATGATTCTACAGCATGTACACCTAATTCTTCATACATATAGTCAGCTACATGTACTGCTTCATGTGGTATTGCATCGTCTGTAATTACTTCTAAGTTAGGAGCATATACTAAACACCCATACAATCCATCTGATTTTCTACTTACTGAATATGTACTCATTGCTATACCTTCTTGCTCAAGCTCTTCATCTATGTTTTCTATCACCCCAGATTTATCTGTTAAGTAGAACTTAAACTGTTCATCTAATTCCTCTGGTCCTACAGCTACCCATAGCTTCCTAGGATATATCTGAGGGTCATACATATCAATTTTTCGCTTCTTCTTCATATCTCTTCTTTATTTTGAACTTTCCTAAGTAAGCAAACATAACCGGTTTAGGATCTAATTCTGTTATTACCTTATTAGTAAACTTGAAAGGGCTGTTACATATTACTTCAACCACTTGATACGGTAAGTTGTACTTATTACTTAGTTTAGTATATATACTCGTCTAATTTCTCATGCCATTCAACCTTCTTATAGTATTTACATGTAGCTAATGTAATAGGACCATTTAACGTATTAGGTCTAATTATATTTATTAATGCTGCTACATCTGCCCAATCACTGCTATATAATGTGTCACTCGCAAGTACACTTATCTTAGATTGCTCTTGTTTACTATATTTGCGTATTGGTTCATATATCTCTACATCTTTCATGTAATCTGAAGTAAGTAGTTCGGTTCTGTTAGTTACTATAGTAAACATATTAAATGGTAACTGTTTTCCTCTAATCTTACTCCATAATTTCTTAATATAAGGATACTTCTTCCACGCTATTATAGATCCTGCCTCAAGCAGGAATGACCTCATCTTCATCTTTATTAACTTTTAATATTATTGTGATTTGTACTCTATCACCGATTATTTCAGGTATCAAAGCTTTACTGACCATTACTTCATCATCTGCTTTACCTACCCTTAATATGCCTTGCTGTTTGAACTTAGCTATGTATCTACTAAGATTATCAGGAGTAATACCTAAAGTACGTTTAATATACTTTCTATTCTCAGTACTTATTACATTCTTTCTTACATTAGGGAGTTTTGGTGTATTGACATCTATATCTATAAATGTTGTTAACAACTCTAACTCCCTGTCTGTAAGCTTAAGTATACCATTAAGGCTATTTAGAAATTCTCTGTATAAATCGGTTCTAGATACTGTCTTAACCAATTTATTCATTAATCAGTTCCTCTTTAATTTTATTTAATACTTTAGTAAGGTTATAGTACACTGTTTCAGCTTCCAACTTAACACAAGGAGGAACTTTGCCTTCTGAGTATTTGCCCATTACTTCTTTATAATCTTTATCGTACTGATTTACTAAATCATCTATCAGTTCTACTACTTTAGTAGATTTGTTGTCTTCTACTTCTTCCAAGTATCCCTCTTCTACATATAGATCTGCAATATCATCAGATATACTCATTGATCTGTACGAATAGTTATCTCCTTCGATATCACCATTGCTACATTCCATAGTAAATACTTGAGGATCTTCAACACTATTTACTAACACATCGCCCTTTCTGGCTGATCCGAAATCTTTAATTACTTTATATTTTAACATATCATTTCTTATTTTTATCATTAAGTCCCCATATGGCTAACCACATCATAAAAGAACAGAGACCTAATACTATTAATTGTTCCATGTCTCTATAAACGCTACATGTTAAAATAGTTAATAGCTTTTAACATTTGTTAACAGTTAATTAACATATAAAAAGAAAGCCCGACCTAAGTCGAGCTCTCAATGCCTTTCAGCAGGGTTAAAATATGTTTAAATATATATTACTTAACGGCAACAATATCATAAGGTTTTACCAGTTGAGTATCTTTTACTAGATCAAAATACATTGCAAATTTCTTATTATAAGCAATAGTATCTCCAACCTTGAATTGGGGATCGGTAATATTAGTAGGGATTTTCAACACAATGCCAGTAGCCCAATCAGATTCTACTTCTTTAGTTTCTGTTTGAGTATCATACTCATTAAACCCATTTTCATCTACTTTACCATTAGGAATCTGTTCTGTAAATTCCTTAGTAACCATAATAGGTGCTAATGGTTTAACCAATACGTCTTTTAACATATTCCAAGTAATACCATTAACTACTGTTTCTAATACTTTATCTTCCATATTCTTCTTAACTTAGTTTCTATCTATAACGTATTATTCTTTGTTTAGTTTGCTTTTACTAGTATATTTCCACCATTTGAGCAACAATAAGTTACTGCTCTTTGTGGGCATTTACCACTACCTATGAAAGCACAGCCATCACAACTACCTGATCTGTTAGGCTCTATTATATATTGCAAACCGTTGATCTCTACTGGAGTTTGGCTTTTGATTATCTCTGCTAATTCTGAATCGTATATTGTCATAATAATATTATTTATAATGCGTATTCTCTATCTGTCCAAGGATTGAAGTCTTCTTCTATTGGAGTATCTGGTTCTGTTTTACTTATGACTTTCCAAGTATAATCTTCTGGTTTTATGGATGAATCGTAGTCTTCATTAAGTAAGTCTAAAGGAAATACGCAGCCTCCAAAAATCTTTTCCCAGTTAATCTTATTTACATCAATTAATTTCACAATTCAACCTTCTTAAGTATATAACCTTGTCTACAGTAGTCTGTTAACTGTTTAGTACAGATACCTCCACCTAGTAAATCGCAACCCATGCAACCACCCTGTGATTTTTCTGGTGCTAAAAAATAAGTCTTTGATTTGTAATCTATGTATTTGCCAGAGTATGCTAATGGCATTTGTTCTTGTTGTTTCATAGTCTTAATCTATTAATTCTACTTCTGTTAAATAATATTCACCCATATCGTTAGATCTACTTACATAATATACATTATTAATCTTATATATACTACTCCAACCGTCATCAGTTGATCCTATAAACTCTTTATCATTACTGCTCATTAATTCTCTTGCTATGTTGAAGTTTAAATAATCACCAAAAGGTGAACGCGCTTTAGTATTGGTATATTTGTATTTAATATTTTTCATATATCGTAACTTATATCATATTCATCATTATCAAAAGCATCTACTTGATAAAGTGTTATTAGGAGATTATCAGTTGTTTTATATTTCAGCACTCTAGGTTGAACTAATTCTGCTTTGATATCTCGTTGTTCAAGTAGTCTATCCATTAAGTTCTTACTTAAGTAGACATTAACTTCTACATCTCTTTCTACTTTATCTAAGATACATAAGTCAGTTCTTATTTCACTCTCTATGATAAACATTAAATCTTTTTCTATCTTTCTTTTCATATCTCAATTGTATTATCTAAAGTAAGAGTATATACTAATAAAAAATAATTATTACTACTTACTTAAGATATATAGTCTGTAGTAATATCCCCCCTTACCCCCGTATAAACGCTTGTTTGTGTGTTTAGGTTGCATATTTGTTAACACTTATTAACAATGTTTAGGGCTATTTAGCAGTTATTATTTAACATTATTTAAGAAAAAAATATATAAAAATTTTTTATATACTAAAATTTAGATAGGGGGTATCAAAATTATGAGAGAAGAAGTGGGTGTGTGGAACAGCATACCAAGTCACCCCCGGCTCCCATAGATCGGGAGAAGTCCCCGGTAGCGTTCGCATGCGGCACTTTACGTCACTCAGTGATTCCAAGTAAAGTCGTACATCAAGAATGTATTCTGATGTGGTTTGGTGTGTCTTAGGAGGGTCTCACACAAGAACGCTACTGTTTTCTTTTGTATCATCTCAAATACCCGTTTATCATGAATCCAGTTAAATTACACAAGTATGCTATCATAGTTAGCATTGTGCTTAGTACTATCATTATGTTTGGTTTGTTGTATGTAGCAACTACTGTGCTCAACACATCAGCTTACACTGTGTTTATTGTGTTTATGATCATTTATGTGTTGTTGGTCTATCATTACTTTAAATTTACTTCTAAGAGCTAACTGAGGCAATTCAAGCCTCAGTTTTCTATTATTGGATGTTCAACTTTTAATTTATATAATTATGAACTTATCTGATTGTATTTTCGAACCTACTGAACAAGACTACGACTATGTAGACTCTTGGTTCGACTTTGAGTAACATGGCTAACAGGGGCAATTCAACTCCTGTTGCCTTTAATTGGGAAACTACGAACCCTTTGGAAAAGAGTAGGCTTAACATCGACTGTTCTGGGTTGGTTCTCCAGTGATAAGAACCATTTTATCAGCTTCGCTGATATTTGGCATGACCTTGATGTGCCTAATGGGCTGGGTGAGGTTTGTGAGTGTGGTCTATAAGTTCTTCCACAATGCCGAAAAGAACCAACTCTAGTTCAAGTTGTAAACGCCTTGAATGTTCGAGACAGTCTTTATAGTTCTTCTGTTGGAGTGAAAAGAACTATTCTTTTGATTATTCACTTTAAATTATCAAGATATGAAATTCTCATTTTGTTTAGTATTTGGTCTGATATTGCTTGCTATTGGTTTTCTATTAGCTGGTCAATGTGTTATGGAAATGGACTCTGTAAAGCCCATGTTCGTTGCTTTTATCATGATATTGACAGGAGCATTGTTTAGAAGCTTACATTACTACGATAAGCAGGACGAATAAGTCCTGCTATCTGAATAAAAGCTGTTGCGTACTCTTACATTTATTAACATTTAATTCAATTAATTATGAAACAGAGTGAAAAACTGTTAAAGTTGAAAGATGCTGGTAGCACACTGATCTGCCTTGGTATTTTAATCATGTGTATGACTCCCGTTGTTATGATGATAAGGGAAGTATACGATTTCCATGCTTGGTTGACAGTGTGGAGATGGGGAGTAGGTGTAGCTTTCACTGGGTTAGCTATTCGCATTGCAAGATTCTTGTATTTGTGGTAGTATAGCCTTGGGAGTCCTTCGGGGCTCCCTTTTATTTAGGACACAGAGCAATGGCTAAGTACTGCATACCAGCTGTACAAACACCAATTACAGAAGCAAGTCAAACCACAACAAACACCAATCGCACAGCAAACCAATAGGGTTCGCTACGCAGTATATGGTACACAGTATCCTGTATCTACAGCTAGGTACATGGTACTGTCACCAGCTGCGCACAGGGGCAAGTCATCCACAACTGCCAAAAAATGGAGAGAGATAAAAGGATTAGAGGGATTATGAAGTAGTCTACAAATCCACCATTAATCTTGCCCTCTGTAAACAAATTATATTTAGTCTTTCAGACTAATATATAGCCAAAACAAGATTATTCACCAATTAAAATACATGTATTATGGCACGTTTTATCATTAATGATCCAGAAATCAGAAAAGTAGCTGACGGAAAACAAAACGCCGGAAAGCGTTATCTAGTAGGTAAATTAGAAAACTTAAATGACCCTTTTGCTGATGCACAGTCATTTGTTTGTTTCTCTGAGAACATTGTAAACAAATACAAAGACCTACTTCCTACAGACAAAGGCGGAAAAGCCGAAACTGCACAGGAGATACCTGAAAAGTATCGCACGATCTATGGTGTATGGTGTGATTTTACACCAGCTCAGAAGTTTTACAAGAAACATTTGAGTGCACACCCTGAATTAAACATCAAAGTCGGAGATTATGTCAAAGACAAAGATGGAAACCCAATTATCTACACAACCTTGCGTGTGTTCTGCCGCCAATTCGTTGACGAAGACGGAGTTAAGCAATTTGCTGTCGGAGAAAGTCCTATTGAACAAGGACAAAGAGCGTTTGGAGCTTATTGCACTGCAATTAAGGAAGATACAACTCCTCAGAAAGCTGACGATGAAGTAATCAAAGTCAATGAGAAAGACGGAGCAACGTTCACAGCACCAAAAGAACAGCAACAAGGCGATAATTGGTAATTAGAGAGCTAGCCGAAAGGCTAGCCTCTTTTTTTGTTTAACAAAACAATTACATAATTCAGATAGAAACAAAATAAGTCATAACCTGCAAATAAAACTCGAGGTCTTAGCAAAATAGTTTGCCAGTTTCCTATTATGACAGAAAAACTGGTTTTACATCAAATTCTAATATACATAATTATGGATAAGATAATTTGGGCAGACGGACATACAACTACAATCAGTAGTGAAGAAGCCTTCAGAAGACAGTATGAAGTTCCTACTGATAATGGTTCTGAATGGAGAATGAGAATTGATGATACAGAATTTGCTTGGCATGCCAATTGTTGGATGGATATAAGCTATCAAAAAAAACTTAGTATGAAAAATAGATTAGTACTATGTTTCGATAACAAGAGGTTCGGAACTAAGACATTCTACCTGTGCAGTACAGAAGAAGAAGCTTTAAATGTAGCAGAGAAATATAAGGAAAACTACAATAAAGTAGAGATAGTTGCAGTTCCTGACGATCTTCAATCATAAACAGAAAGCCAGTGCTGTAAAGACTGGCAAATTTAAGATTGCACATGGAGATTGAACGCTGAAACATGTGGTAACTAAATAGGAGAGGTCTAGTAGGTTCAAGGTAGTTCCGCTTAGTGTTTGCCTACTAAGTATCACTACACAGTCAGGTTGGAAGACTGACATACTAAAAACTCAATAACTTCCCAAGACATTGAGGGCACCAGTTTCTTATAATAGTATAGTTGGCAGACGTAAGGGCGTACTCAGCTGCCGTGTGAAGCAGTGAATTCTGTGGACTGATAGAGAACGTGTAATATTCAGGCTATGCGTCACGTGATTATAAGTTTTAGGTGTAAAATGCAATAATGTAATCATGACATAAACTCTTAATCATCAGTGCTATCATTATATAAATACTCGTAAGAGCTTGGTAGGGAAACCTGACGCAAGCCGTGGAAGACGGTGGCGATTAAGAGTTTTTTCAAAGACCTTTTTGAACCCAGATAACACCTCTTTTCTTAGTTAAAGAGAAGAACAACTACATAGTCTGTGAAGATAGTGTAGTTTCAAAATAGAAAAACAATATTCACTATAAAAACAGATTTGTCGCAAAGTAGATAATCTTCGAAATGCAAATAACTACAAGTCCGAGATGGATAAGTTTGACCACGTACAGTTATAATAATAGAGGTAAGGTATGCCCTTGTAAATAGTTAGGTAACGCTAACATACTATATTATTATAACTCTTTTCTTTAATGCTACAGTTAACCTGTGACAAGTCAGGGACGTACTAGAAAAACTAGTATGGAGCAGAGTCAAAGAATAATATAATATTAGATATAGAATATTGCAATGCACAAGCTGACGATATCTATATTATATTATAATCCACGTGGTAGAGGCATCATGATTAGGTTCATTGTGATGGTGCAACTCTTTTTAATGGCAACCAACCAAAGCAAGCAAGGGAATAGTACAACTACATGAAACTGTAGTGCTTGACAGTATAATACTAACTGAACAATAAGTATCATAAAGCAGAGCATAGGTCACCAATGAAAGTATTATCTTAGATAATATTATACTATAATCTAGTACATGTAAGATTATAGTATACGATGATACTACCTCTGCTTTTTTATTTGATTATTAACCAAATATTATATATATGAACTCAATTCAGAAATATGTGCTTAACAGTCTATTTGTACGTAATCAAATAACTGAAGAAAAACTAGCTCAAGCATTAGATACATTCTCTAATGAACCAGCTATTGACGCTTTCTTATCTGTTTTAATAACAGGAGAAGAGACAAAGAAAGACGTACTATTAACTATAATAGGTACAGCAACTCACAAATTACAAGTAATCAAAGTACTAAAAGATCTTTTTGGTACAGGACTAAAAGAAACAAAAGATTTAGTTGATATGTACACAGACGATAAATCAAATGTTACTAAAATTCCGATGAAAAAGCTATATACAGAAGAATTAGACAAAGAGAATATGGAAAACATAGAAAGACAGTTTAAGTATAATGGCTTTGAAATTGAAATAAAATAGGAGTATTACATATCTTTTATCAACTACTACATGTAAAATCCGTGTCAAATAAGGTATTGTAGTAGTTTCCCTATCATAAACACAGCCTCATCGTGGCGATAGCGGTCTAGTAATATGTTTAACAAATCTTCCTAGTTTGCATATGAAGCCAATGTGTTTAAATTATTTAAGAGTATTAATCAATAATCAGTAATATGAAAAAGGAACAATCTTTACAGCATTTAATAGTAACTGAAATGCCTTATGAATTGCTTAAGTTACTTATAGAAGAGAAAGCTTTAAGTGCTTTTGTAAGAAATCTTATTAAAGATACAGAAGTTAATAGCCTAGTAATGTCAAACTATAACAAAACAAGACGGATTATTAACTTAATGGCAAACTTTCCACACAATATTATACTAAGATCATTTACTTGGCGCAAATCAGAAAAAGGTAACGATTTTTGGTGTAATTTATTTAATAAAGCGCGGTTAATATAAATTAAAATTCTATGTACACAGTAGAAGGAAATTTGTTAATTACAATCTTTAACGCATTCCTAATTATTGCATGTATTGTTATAGTGTTAGTAGTAATAGTAGGTTATATTTCACTGTGGAGAGAAATAAGAAGAGATGGCAGTCAAAGTAAAAGCGAATCACAACATCCTTAATAGGATTAGTATGATTGTAGTATCTATTCTGATTATTTGTTGGTTAAGTCTATTAATCTATAAACAAATTACTGAAGATACTAAGGACCCCTACAACTTTGTAGACTTACAAATGAGGTTTAAGAGATACATATTAACAAACAAATATCAGGAAACTGATAAAGATTATGTATTCTACTTAGTAAATCCTGTTACTGGAGATGAATATAAAGCATACGTTGCAGATTATCTGTATATGAATGTATACTTTGTAGGTGATACTATTAAATAATTATTAACAATTAAAAACATTATCAAAATGAAAAAAAGTGCTACAGTCCACACAGTGGACGGAGAAGAATTAGTATTTACTTCTACATCTTTTGATTATTGCTGTGGCAATAATGAAGGTGCTTTGATCAGTATTTCCGGAGAAACGTTCGACATTATCGAAACTGCATCCGTAGTGTCTAACATGTTAGAAAAAATGGAGGACTAAAGTATGGAAGAACTTGATCGTCAGCCAAACAGAGGAAATACAATCTTCTGGAGTATCCTATTTGCATTGGTATTAGCCATATTCGTAGGAGTATCGGTCTATTTCGGTCATGATCGAATAGCTGAGAGCATTAATCCTGAAAAGGAAAATGTATCACAAGAACCTCAAATAGAGGTAGAACCTGTATTAACTGTACAGGATGTACTTCAAGCCAGAAATGATTTGAAGGAAAGTCAACGTGTTGACAGTGTATTTTTGTCTTTATCAGACGTAATATTAGTAGATATTTTGATGACACATGGTACATCATTGTCTATTGCTGACATTGTTAACATATATGAGTCAAACAAATCTAGATACAAGGATGTGCAACATGGCGCAATTATACAAAAAGACGTTATTACACCCATGTTAAGTGTAGATTCTGCAAGGAATCCAAGAGACTCATTAAGGCGTTAATGAAGTAAAAAAGAAGTAAAGATTAAACTTTATTTACAGCCAAGCTACATTAGTTCGTGAGAATAGATGTGGCGTCGTCAGAAAATGACAAACCTGTGGGGCGTAAGTAGTATTTTTAAGCGGGAGAAGAAGGGTGGCAATTGCTCTAATTAGTACTGATAATTGCAAATATTACGATCGTGCGGACGTTAAAATCAGGTACACGCTTAGGAATTAGCAACTTCTAAGGAACATATGTTCAGTGTTTAAACAGAGAGCTAATCTAATAAATTTTTAACACTTAAAAAAGACTTAGATTTATTATTAACAAATGGTTTCTTTATTAACAATCTAGAAAAGTCGTTTGATGTAGGATTCGTGTAGGCACTTACACGTCTTATTAAATTATCCTAGAGTGCCCTAGGCGTCGTCATTATTATTAACTAACAATTTAAGATTATGTAAAAATGAAAAAGGAATCCAAAAGGTATTTGAAATCTATTACCTTAGACACAGAACATTTTCTAGCTAATTTACTAGCATTAACCAAAATATTAGGTTTTACTTTATCTGAAGCAAAACCAATATGTAGGATGAAAGCTGGAGATAAGCTAGAATTTTGTCCCTACGTACTTATTAAATCTAGTATAGCTACAGATTGCATGTTAGCACAGCTAGAAGAATACGAAATTAAAGTAGAAATAATTAATCAATAATTTATGAAAGCAATTCTTATCACTTTTACTGGAGAATTCACATCTTCAGATGAAAAAACATTAGATGCTTTACTAAAAGTATTAGTAAAGAATGTGAATGGGGACGGAGTATCACAATCATCTATTAAGTATCTTAATGATACTGAAGTAGGAGATATAATTACTGCCGGAATCTTAGTAGGAAGAGCTACTCCAGCTAAGAAAATTATTCCGATTGATCAGATTGTTCAAGAGTTCTGTGTTGATCTAAGAAACAATCTTAGTATCATTTCTTCTGAAGCTCCAAACTTTGCTGAGCTTCTTACTATAGCAATTGCTAGAAATGATAAATTGAGAGCTCATAAAGCAGCAATTAAGTTTCTGATAGAAACCGAATACTTGCCGCTCCCTATAGGGATGATATTGGATAAATATGATCTCAGGCACTTAGGTGATCATCTAAAAATTATCAATAAACTGATAAAACTTTATTAGTTATGGCAAACAAGGAGAAGGAAACTAAGAATAAGACGGAATATAAGAAACGTCCTAAACATAAGAAGCTGGAACCTTATAAAAGATCAAAAAATGGTAGAATTGAGTAAAGAACATCCTTACGAGGATGCTTGCAAATTGCTAAAAATTAGTCCTGTAGCTAATTATAAGAGCTACAAACTGAGCGATGAAACTAGGAACTTCATCAAGTTGGAAACAATTGCAAAAGCAATCAGAGGAGACTGGAAGCCAGATCTTGCTGATGAAAATACAGTAAGATATTTCATCTGGGGTTTAGTATATACTAATCACAGAAGTAAAGAATCTGCTGGGTTGCTCGGTGTGTATTCTAGCAATGGGCTTGGTTATTCCAATGCTCGTGTCGGTACTTCCTTAGAATTTAAGGATAAAGCTCAAGCAAAGATGTTTGGAGAACTGTGTAAACCTATGTTATGCAAGCATTTGTTCAACCGAGACGATCATGAGCGATTCAAACTTAACTGGTAAAGAAATACCAGTAAAATTATGTCCTACACGCAACAATATCGTTGACTGTAGTGTATGTCAATATGAGTGTAAGCTCAGAATGATACCAAAGAACAGTCCAAGCAAAGAGGTTCCGCCAGAGCCTCTGCCTGCTGTTATATATTACTAATTAAATTGTTAGTATGGTGGATTCCAATCAACCCAAAAGAACTGTAAATAATTCCAGAGCCCTAATATGTGTCAAACATAACGGTCATACAACGACAATCTATAAATCTATAGATAAAGTGAGAGAAGGATGAGGGATATCTATGAAATAAGATGTACAAATACATAGAACAGTTCTTTAACTTTAAAATTCATATCAAAATGAAATATAATGCAATGATCAAGAGACTTCAAAGAAGAGGTTTCACAGAACAAGGTATAGCTAGCGCAGTTAAAGCTAGAGAAAAGAAAGCAGCTGAAAACTTAGCTAGAGAAGCTGTATATTTAGGTATTCTTAACGAAGAAAGAATGCGTAAGTATCTGGCTTATGAGTATCGTCAGCTCATTAAAGAAGGCAGACGTGAATCATGCAAACAACGCAAGAGACGTCTTCGTAAAGAGTATCTTGCAAAGAAAAGAGCAGCATGAACTGTGGTAAGACTGTAGTTAAGATCAAACCTACAGATAATACTGCTGAAAGGATTAGAGCTATATCCTATTTTGGGAAACTAGATGAAATAATAGCTCAAAACTTACATGACACACATCAATATGTAACATTAACCTTTAAACTAGGTTATATGAGAGTTACTTGCTTATATGCAAAAGCTCATTTCTTTACATCGTGTGATTTTGTAGAAATAATTTAGTGTTAATTAAATAAAGTATCAAACTCTTAAAACTATTTCAAAATGGCAAAAGAAGAAGTAAAAGTAAGCGAAATCACAGCGGAGAATATCGACACTGTGTTGAAACAAGACGCAACAGTAACAAAAGAGATTGCTGAAGAAGCAGCGAAACGAATTTCAGAAAAGCGTAAGGAAGAACTCACCGCACGCTTGATGGATTGTGTAAATATGAGTTCGTATATTCGTAAGCGCACCTGCATTAATATGCGCCACGCAAATGAAGTTGCGAAGATCAGTACTAACTACACAAAACAGATCACTGAACTGGATAACAAACTGAATTCCGGCGACATCTCTATTGATGACTTCCACAAAGAAATCGCTGAAAAGAAACGAACCGCAGATAAGCTTATCGGAGAGTCCGACACGAAGAAGAACGAGCAGATTAATGCTCTGACGGAACAATATCCGAAAGCCAACTGGGAATGGAATTGGCGTAATCTTACTCTGGAGAGAAGATAACACTTCCACGCAAAGTCCAAGCATGATACTTTAGCAGTAGTGATACTGACTATATAGTGAAGCTGTAGTGGTATGAATGCGTATGGTGAGGGCTTGCCCCTGATAATAAGCAGCTACTCTACGAATTAACGTAGACTCAAACAAGTGTAAGGCAGTAATAATACTGACCGATGCCGGAGAGAGGACATTTGACAACGTGCCACTGATCATGTGCCTAAGATCGTGAAGATGTATATTTAAATTGCGCAATATAGATGTATAGATTCTATACTCAGACGAGTATATTATGCAATAGCATTTTCATGATATCAAGTCGGCAATTAGAGTAGTGTTGAGCAGTAGAAATACTGACTCTGTACCGTATAGTTATCTGGTGGGGAATCAGAAGAGACTATACCTCTAGATCAGCTATCAAGGCATTATAAAAAATTAAACGATAATTAAAGACCAAAGGTTATGTAGGTTTGGTCGCCTACATAACCACTAAGTGGTATCGTCCAATGCCACAAAAAATATTAAAGAAATGGATAAAGAAACATTAGTAAATAACTTAAAAGAAGCTGGATTTATTCAAACTAGAAATTGGAGTAATGAAAGTAGTTATCAAAAACATGTAGATGATAATGATTTTATTGAGGTACATATCACAGATAATGTAGGATATTGCATTGAGTACTACAAGGAGTCAGGATTCTGTGAAGCAACTTTATTAATGCTAACCAATGAAATTATACCATTTTCTTAAAGAAATTGACTGTTAGGTCTATGAATCAGTCGTATGGACGAGGGTTTGATCCCCTCCAGCTCCACGGTCAGAAGCATGGAGGTTTGATTCCTCCTGGCAAGGGTATAAACCACTCCTAGGTTAAGAGCCGCAAAGCTTCATAGCAGGTGAGAATCCTGCAAAAAGGGGCTGAATGAATTTGACAGCGACAATGTGAAGTAGAATAGGTCAATAAGCAGATAACTGGCAATACAAGTTATGTAATGGATTATACACGCTTAGTAGCGTGAGATAAACCAAACGGCTAAGCTAATGTCGTAAAAAGCTGGAGCATACCGGGTTAGGTCAGACGTAGGAGCTGTAGAGGGTTCGACTCCCTTCAATGCTACAATTAATAACTAATTTTAATCAATAAAATTAATTTGGAATGGGATTAATGAACTTTATCAGGCAGAATCTACCAGAATCATGGGAGAAAGCCTCAACTGAAATGAAAATGAAGACTGAATTAATTAACAGACTTCATGCTAATGTTCCAAGACAATACAAGAATAAACATCATTATCGTGAAGGTATGATGTATATTCGAGGAGTCTTTAGACGCACATGTTCTATCTATTATCTTGTGGAAGCTACAGATTTAGATATGAATAAGTGGCGAAAACTGGATGATGCAATTAAAAATTATGAAGAGACATGCAGATAAAAAAATGGTTTTCTTTCGAAACTAAAGCAGAACAGAAAGAAGTTATTAAGATGATTAATAACAGTAGAACAGACATGGAAGCAGCTATGTCGCTGAATGAGAAATTTCCTCATTTATCTCTATCGAGTTTATTAGAAGTTATTCAAAACAACTTTAGTAATGAAATTAATAAAAAATCATAACCATGAAATTAAATCGTCCCGGAATCTATCACATCTATACTGATAGTTTCGAATTACTTGCAAATGTTGTAGGTGAAGCTCCTGTGTTAAGAATACCACGAGCATTAGTAATGAACGACGTCATTCAAAGAGGTCAGTTCAGAGTAGTAGAAGAGGATTCATATGAAATCCAAACTGTACTGCATAATCCTGATTTATGCATATTTAAAGAGTTTGAATACTCAGATATGTGCAAGTTACCGCCTTACAAGAAAAGTGTACGCGGTAGTAAGAAACCTGATATAACTGATGATCAGTTAAAAGATTTCACAAATCGCTATCTTGAAGATATCTCTATCGCTGGGGGAGGTATTAATGCTACTAAGCTTTATATCATTGAGAACACTGGTTGGTCTCTTGCTCAAGCTCACATAGTAGTAATGCAGATAGCAAAACAGCATAAAAGACAATGGTAACTAGCTGTCTAACCAATCATGTATACTCTACATCAGGGAAACTTTATAGCAAATTTAACTGGAATCCAGACTGGAATATCTTTATTAAAATAGCTTATAATGAGCGAAAAACAACGAATTTCAAAGATGCTAAACCAGTAAACCACATAATATATTGGTTTGATATTAACATCCTTCAAAGAATCAGAAAAGATTCTAAGACAACATTAGATGTTAGAGTACGAATCATATGTGGTATGATCAACAAGTTAGATGCGAATAAAGTTTCATTCGAGTTGAAAATAAGATTCATGGAATGTATCTGGGATACTTATAAAGAATTCTCAAGGGATTGGGAGGAATGGCATGCTAAATGGATACTTGGTTTACCATTTTAAGGATATGGAGCTTTGATCGGCTCCATACCCACTATTTAAAGCCCGTAATTATGACAGATTTAGAAAAACAACAGATTTCCGAACTGATCAAACAGGCAAAAGAAGGCAACCAGCTTGCCTTTACTAAGCTTTATGAAAAGTATAAGCAGATTATTTATGTAACAATATATCGTATTGTTAATAATAAAGATGCAGCAGATGATTTATTATCTATTACTTTTGTTAAAGCTTTTAGCAAGTTAGATAGCTACGTAACAAATATATCATTTGAGATGTGGCTAAAAACTATAGCTATCAATAGTAGTATTGATTATATTCGTAGAACAAAGAAAGAAAGCGCGAACTATTGGATTGACGACAGTGACAGTTGTTTCCAGTTGAGTGACACTGCAGGTTGCTCTCCTGAAGAAGATTATATCTTCGATGAAACCCGTTCGATGCTAGATAGTGCCTTGTCACGCTTACGCTTTAAGTATAGGAATATTATTGAACTACGTTCGATACAGAATCTGTCTTACAAGCAGATATCTGAACAACTTGGACTCACAGAGTCACAGGTTAAATCTCGGCTCAATAGAGCGCGAGATAAATTAAAACAATTATTAACTAATTAAAATTTACTAATTATGACAGCAGCATGGATTTTAGTGATCCTTTTAGGATCCTTTATCTGTACACGGATATTCCGTAGTACTAGAATGTGGTGGATATACGTATCCTTCATTCTGGCTGGTCTATTAGTAGGTATGCTGAGTAAAGAAGTAACTAAGTCTAGCAATAGCGAACTTACTTCTTATACTCAGTTAATTAGTGTCTTCAATGAAGGAAGTATGGATTGCACACAATTTGTAGCGACAGTGACAGAAGGTCCTACCGTTGGTCATCCTGAGGTTGTGAGTTACAGTTCACACTATCCATTATTCAAAGGAGTACTAGTTAATAGTCATACTACTAAGGGACGAGACTCGCCAGATATAGAAGACGATAGTTAATTCTTCTATACTAAAAAAGAGAAACAATTTTATTTATTAACACTTAAAAACATTATCAAAATGTCATCTAAAAAGAACGCAGCTAAGAAAGCTGCAGCAGATGCAGCAAAAATTGCTGCTAAAGAATCTACTAAGGTTGAAACCAAAGTTGAGAACAAGAAGGAGGAGAAAGCTAATGCTCCTCAAGTAGCTGCTCCGGCAGCAACCGCTAAGAAGGAAGAAGCTCCTAAGGCTCCAGCTCCTACTCCTAAAAAGGAGGAAAAGAAGCAGGAACCAAAGGCTGAGGCAAAAACTTCTGACAAACAGACCGCCCAAAAAGGTACTGCACAACAGGAGAAGCCAAAAGCTAAAAGTAAAGTTCCTACAGTAATCGCCGAAGAGGTAGATGCTACTGCTCTTGGTAGACAATTAGGTATACCAATTGACGGAGCTGTAAAGAGCAGTCAATCTTCTACAGATGCTAAAGCCATGTTGGTTAACTATGGTTATCAGCGCTTTATCAACAACAAAGAATTTAAGGAACAATATCCTGAAAAGTATGCTCAAACAGCACAAGCAATTGACGCTGTATGGTTGTTGGCAATGGTTGAAGTTAAGAATGAGTTCGCTGAACGTACCGATCGCGGTGAGTTCATCGTACAGATCTCTCCGGATCAGATCATTCCGCTCAACGAAGTAGCTGAAATGATGGGTATCAAATTAGCAGCTCCGAAAGCTATTGAAGGTCCTAACGGTGAACAACAGCTTGCTATTGATTTCGGTAAAGCAGAAGCTCCTGACGAACTGAAAGATAAGCATACTGCAAACATGGGAGGTGCAGCTCCTGAAGTTCCTGAGTTAGATATCGAAAAGATTTCAACTGACGAACAGATCAAAGCTGCTCTTGAATATTTGATTCGTAAGGATCGTAATATTGCCGTGAACCTTGTGAACACTGTAGAGTGGTATCGCACACTCCGTATCACGAAGGAACAGAATACTGACAAACGTCTTAAGTTAGACGATCGTACTGTATTCGATTGGATTACTGAAATCTTCTCTATTATCGAACCTAGCGGTTTGTTCAATGGATTAGGCAAAGCTGTATACATGTATACTGCTCAACACCAGTCTCCTATCGTAGCACACTCGTTACTGCGTACTCATATGAAGCCTATGGGCTGGAATGATGAGCAGGTTATGCAAGCTGCGAAAGCTCTTATCCAAGAGCGTTTCCGCATGAAGCAGAAAGAGAACTCAGAGTTGAAAGTAACTGAAGACAAAGCTTTACAGGCTCTTGTCAACAATCTTGGTAATGACTACATTACTAAAGTACTCCATGATTATCATATGATAATCTCTTCAGACGAAGATCCAAAGAAGAAGATAGATCTTGAAGAAGCAAAGAAAAACGCTACTAAGATCATTCAGAATGTACGTATGAATTTCTTCCCGGAAAAGACTACGCCTACAGATGATCAACTTCGTATGGTTATCGGTCAAGTTATTAACTTGTATCGTGATCCTATGGACCGTCTTGCAGAATATGAAGTAGCAAAAGATATCGTCGTATCCGGCGAATATCCAGCTACTGAACAGAAACCTGCAGAGGAGAAGCCCGTCGAACAAAAACCCGCTGAAAAAAAAAATTAATACAGCGGATTCTTAGTTCGTGGAAGCGTATTCTCACATGGAGAAGAATCTTTCACTCTAAATAAATCATAATCAATATGACTAGTAGAGTATTATCAGTTCTAGTAGTATTCTTTGCCAGTATTTTTGTTGGCTGGAATCTAATAGGTACAACTGAAAAAGTACAGGCACAGCCTGTGATTCCCTCATATCTGGAGTTAATGTCTATGACAAAACCTCAGATTAAAGAGAAATCGTCTGTGAGTATCGACACTATTAATATTGCTGTTGATGTAAACACTCAGGAAGTATCCATAAAAGGAACAACAGACGCAGTCGTCAATGTAACAACAACCGGTGAAATTAAACCAGTTGTTAAGTGGAGAACTAAAGTAAAAGAAGTAAATACAGGATTTCCAAAAGTAAGTAGCATAGCTAACTTACCAGAGGATGTAAAGCCGCTTTCTCCTTTTACTAAAGATTCTAAAAATGAAGAATAGGAATATTTCTACGCTTAATTCGATGATGAGATTATCTCGGATTATTCGTAACTTCAAGAATGCTAGGCGTGAGTTAAATAACGCTATAGTTCAAACTGAGTATTTTATTATTCAAGGAGAATCTAGTAACTCTCTTGAAGCTAAGACAAAACAGAGTGTAGAAAATACTCTATACTTAGAGCAGTACTTACGTTCGTCTGTAAGGTATTTGTGTAAATGCTTGGATGGTTTTGATCCAGGTAAAATGGATCCAATTGATTATATCTGTAGTAGAGATATAAGCGATGGCATAGTAGATATATGCCGTGGTGAGAAGGTAGTTGCAAATATCAACTTATCATCTGGAAAAATTGCGCTAATCAAACCAGAGCAACTTAATGCAGGAGAAGATAAATCCTCAGCGGAAAAAAGTTAATGACAATAGCCGCTATATAAATACTAAAATTATGTCATAGTTCGAGAGGAGTAAAACTGTAGCGTAAATCACTCCGACAGAAGGCAAGCGGTATCTAAAATAAGATAATACGCACTGTGTCAGGAAGCTTGTGTTCATTTACACATGGTCCGAAAAGTACATGATCTGAGAATATGTATACTGCTAAAACAGTTGAGATAACAAAAGGTAAGATGTTAGCTTACACACGTGAAACCTGTGTAAGAGGAGGTGAGAGTGAGCAACCTTCAAATAAGATTATGATAATGAGAACCGATTGGTGATTTGATTAATTAAAGACTCGTAATTTAAGAGAAGACACACTGAATTACAAACAGCTCAAAGGGAACGAAATCCCTATATTCGTATGCACTATCAAGATGTGACTCAAGAAGGAATATAAACACGATGCTGAAACAAGAACAAAGTGTTCTTGAACAATCCCTTGGAAAAGGATTGTTAAACAACATTAAGGCTGACTAACGCAACAAGCGGGTTCCAACCTCGCTTCATACAAAAGCGTAACTATGCGTCCTGAATGGAAAAATAGGCTAACTCTAGTGTTTTTACGATAATTGGTTCGTAATATAAAGGGAGTAAATAACTGATACTAATGTAAGGATAACCGTGTTATGGTACATACTTATACAAAGTAAGGATATGAAGGCTGGACATGCAATGATCCTAAGTAACCATGCTAAACTGTGGTGAAAATAGACTGATTACCAAGGAGCAGGAGCCAATCCTGTGCGCTACCGTAACTAGCGTGCCGCAAAAGAACTTACGTATAAGGGATGAGGTATATGAGATTGATACCGTCTTTCAAGTCTAAGGTGACTCACGTGCTTATTCGTTCGTGTGAGTATAATTGAATGAGGAATGAATAGACCCAGAGTGTCTAAGCGGTTTGAGGGCGCAATAACCCTGATTCTAGTTATCACATACCTTTAGCAAGTATGATTATGATATAAAATGATTTTAAGGAGACGCTAGGGACTCCTATTAAAAAACAGCAGAGCTTATGTCTTTCAAGATATGTAAAAGACTGGTTAATTACAAGCATCGCCTCACTCCTGAGTTGAAGAGAAGTAATAACTATATAGTAGAAGTACTTTAAACTAAGTTTACTAAAGTAAGAATACAGCTGCTGTAGGGTTGGAATCCTACAACCAGAAGGTAGTGAATATAGATGTGATGACAGATATATTCTTAATCTGAAACAGTAAAAGCTGAAGAAAACCAGCTAATGGTAAAATGTGTTTTCAATTGTTTAACCTCGTATTAGGCTAATAACCTGATATATGAAATTGGGAAGTTCAATGATAGTACAGAAGTGGCAAATTATCAGTTGTAAGATAGACTGCATGGAGTACGAGTCACCCCAGACTGCCAACCGTCATCGCTGACATTAGAAACTCATAAAGTATATATCGCAAGTATATATGTAAAGAGAACGCTGATTCGTCAATAACCTGCCTCCTATCACCCTGTCTCGGTAGATTTAAGGGAGAGTACACTTAGTAGCAATAGCAGCTAAGCAAGCAAGGAGACGATGAGAGGTGGAAATCCTCGTGTTCGTGCAGTATAAATAAGAAATCCGAGAGGTACAAGTGGGTCATACTATAGGTAATGAGCTTGTGATTTTAGTAAGGTTTAGATAAAACCGCCTTCATTCGCGCAGAATGTCGTAATTTTTTAATTCCTCTGAGACATACCAGTTGTCAACGACGAGGTCTTTATATTGCATCTAATCGCGATATAGAGTAGACGTTTCGTATTTGGAAGTTCAGCTAACGTAAAAAGGTCTGAGTGAAACAGCAAGAGTCGATAGACTTTTTGTAACAATTTATTCTATCCTTCCGTAGAGAATGCTTACTCTACAAGACGAAACGGGTCTTTAAAATAAAATAACAGAAAATTATCAGAGATCTTATCATTATCAGATATTTTCAAATAAATTAACATTTATTATTTTTATGCTGAGTAGATTATGTGATTGAATTCACCACTACCATTATTGTAGTGCCATTAAATAATCGAAAGGTGGAGAGCTTAAAATTATTTATTAACCAAAAGTATAAAAATGGTTCGTATTGGTATATCAAGTACGGACTCAGAAAGGAAACATTTTTATGGAAGTACAAGTAACTGCTAGCACAAACAGTGCTCAGACAAATCCTGAAGCTAATATTGCTTCTCAGATTCTTGCTCGTTACCGGGCAGTAGCAAAACAGTATGGTCGTTTCTTCTCAGAACAGATCTATACTATAGTAGGTACAAATCCGGATCTTAAGTACAAAGAAGATGTACTTAATGATAAGAATACGTTACGGAAAGAAGTAACCGTGTTCTTGATTAAACCTATCGACATTACCGGTTTGAAGTTCTTACCGAAAGATTTTGACGGTGAACCGAAGATCATGCTGAATCCGGAAAGTAACGATCCGAATTTAGTATTTAACCTTGTTCCGCCCCAGCTTGCTAAGGCAACTCGTGATACAATCGCTGATTGTATTAGCCGGATTGGAAAGAAAGGTGGTAAGCCTATCTTCTTCTCAGCTGAAGAATTGCCGATGCTCAATGAATTGTTAGCACTTCATAACACAAGTGTATGCACGTTCTACGAAGAGCTTGCCCGTAAGTATACTAAACTTAGTGGTACTGTTCGGAGCATGCAGGAAGAGCAGGAACGCATGCAGGTTGAGTATGCTCGCCAGTGTGGTGTAGAACCGCAGAATAGCGAGGAAGTAAACCTTAATATTAACATCGAACAACAATAAGTATGGCTACGTGCAGAATTGACCCAGTACGGGTAGAACTTCTGCGAATACTTATTAGTTGCGAACCAGCAATCCTTTCAAAGATATCCTTTCAGGATGGAAGTGGAAGAAAAACGGGTAAAAAGATAACAATAAGAGAGGATGGATCGGTCATCTTTTATTGTGGTAAAGGACCCTTATGGTGGCAGAGATGTTGCAATGATTATGAACTGGTAAGCATTGTAGACGTCGCTTTGCGTATAGCAGATGTTATTACAGGTTCTCACGGAACTCGTAATGAATTAGCTTTTGATGGAATTACTAAGAGTATTTTAGATGAAGCTATAAAGAAAAAAGACTATGACTGTGTAGTAGATATTTTGTTTGATAGTATGAGAAATTGCTCGGACGGGGCTTTACATTCAAAATATATCAATCAAGAAGCTATACAGAAGTATGCTAAAGAAAATGGACATCGTACCAGAGAAGAGATTACTATAGAGGGACCTCTATTAGCAACTCTTGGTATTGACTTAGGTGGCGGACGCGTAGCAAATGTTGTGGGTCAAGTCAAAAACAAAATAATAAGAAATTAGTTGTGTTGGATTGGACATAACTCTTCTATTCTTTATAGTACTGGACGGGTACTATTATAATAGAGGCTGCTGGATGGGCAGTTTCTATATTCGGTATGTTAGTTTAGTGATAGAATTGCCTTTAAGGAGACAGTGGTTTGATTCCACTACATACCACAAACTGGTAGATGTATTTCGGTCAAGTATTAATTTAAAAAACAAATCACTTGAATATGAAATCAATTACATCTAAATATGCAAAAACTCGTCGTGACGAGTTAAGTAAGGAAATTACTAAATACTGGAATATTATTAAAAATGAGAATGTAATCTCAACAGAGGCTAAGCGTAATTTTGACTTAAAAGTAATGCTTACAAAGATCTCTGAGATGTCAGAGGAACGTCTGTTGATGAAACTGTACTTACAGTGTATCAATATGGGGTATAAGAAGTTCTCAGAGCTTCCAGTAGATAATAATTGTTATACTATCTTTGCTCTAAGTGAAAAGACAGAGCAGTTGTTCCATCTTAATAAGATTCGTACAATTGATCCGAAAATCAAACGAGCAAAAGGTAAGAAGAACTTAAAGGTTACAGAAGAGCTAACTTCAGCTTATCTTAACACTATTAAGAACAAAATTCAATTAGAAATAAACAAACTCAACAAGGATCTTGAAGAGTTTA
>OGKO01000380.1_pt1 | contig 35736 bp, 52 predicted proteins | sample 1572451 | NCBI WGS metagenome assembly OGKO01 (sample SAMEA2582089, study PRJEB24529) | metagenome | biome: Human gut stool | place: China | collected 2011 | reverse complement strand
TCTCCTTTGAGTTGTTGTTTTTGACTTTCGGTTAAATCTTCGAAGCGTAATGGATCGCCTTTTTCTCCTTTGAGTTGTTGTTTTTGACTTTCGGTTAAATCTTCGAAGCGTAATGGATCGCCTTTTTCTCCTTTGAGTTGTTGTTTTTGACTTTCGGTTAAATCTTCGAAGCGTACTTGTAATTTGATAATTTGTTTATCATCTTTAATATTTATATTGTCTTCAGCGTCTACATAAACATTAATATCATTCATATTATTTACCTCTATTGCTGACGCCTTCAAGAATAGTTAATTGACCTTTGACAAGGCATTTAATAGGTCGACTACCTGCCCAAATAAATAAGTCCCATACATACCTACCAGCATGTAGCTCGTTTGTATCCAAAGAAAGGATAATTCTACAGCTTTCACCTGCTGCTAAATTATCCTTTGATACCGCGATATTAAATTTGGTTTCGTAGTGATCGTCTTGAACAAATTTTCTTACACATGCAAACAAATCCTCTGGCTCTACTTCGCCATTATATCCAATCGTCAAGGTGATGAACTCACCCCTAATAACGGACAAATTATGCTTGACCGGCGTCATTATCTTCACCAACTTCTAAGTCCATTAGTTCATTGTGGATGCACCCTTCTGTCGGACAGGTGCCATCAGTATTTAAAGTAGCCCAACAGTATTCACAAAAATGCATTACTGGAACATCGCTTTTAATATCTGCCATAGTTATTTCACCGCCTTAATCTTAGCAATCATTTCCGCATTGATTTTCTTAAACTGCTCTTGCAAATCAGTTATATCGCCATTCGCTAGTCGTCTGCGTATCAGCGCTTGGTCTAACGTTTCAAATCGCCCATTGTAATATGCACGAATTTCTGCAATTTTTTCTGCCTTCGTTAACTCATGAACTGGAGCAGATACGAATTGACCACCTACATACAATTTACCTTTCATGAATTCATCGAGCATGCTGTCACCGTCTGCAGAGTAAATATATTCAGCAGCATTAGGGCATTCTTGTTTAGCAGTTGCCAGTAATTCATCTTTGCTAACTAAATTATCAACAAATGAGGTAATACGCTTACCTTGTGTATCTAGTACAAATACATATTGATTCATCTTTAGCCCTCCTTATGCTTTACCGATACAAACCCATGTGAAGTTGCCAGCATTACCACGATTAGTTAAAAAGCGAATAGAAGTTCTATTGTTAGCAGAATACCCACTATTCCAAGCTATAAAGAATTCATCACCACGAGTAGTAACATCAGACAAATCATCTGTAGCTATTGCGATTAGTACGTTGCAATTAATAGGCAATACAACGTCCTTATAAGTATTTTGATTTTCAAACCAAGTTAAACCCCATTGGATAATAAAGCCGTTGGCAAATTTCACATATCCATTATTACGATCAAGCTTAGATGCTACGATAGCACCTTGTCCTAATAAGTTTTTAATTGTAACAAGCGTAATTGCCGGTGAGTCTTTCCAGTTAGCACTACCAAGGATTGCTTTAATTTGGTCTGTGATAGGAGAGTGAGCGCTAGTATCACGGTTATGTCCATCTAGCGCCCCTCTTGTAAGATACGCCACATCAATTTTCTTGACTGTTACATTCGTAGAATTACCAATTACAACATCTAAAGAGAACACTTTAGAGTTAATCGGTGTCTCTTTTGCAGGGATGTAAGATGCGTAATTACCGCCATTACTATAGGCGATTAATTTAGCGGCAGAATCAGATTCGCCCTCTAAATTAGCATATACACCTAACTCTCTAGCGAAGAATCCACTATTAACAGAGCTATTACCTACAGCGAATTCAATTCTAAATTGCCCGTCGCCTACAAATTCGCCATTAGACGTAAAGGGGCATTCTAGTTTTGGGGCTATAACGGAGGTCATAGTATCGATATTTTGATTATCGAGCTGGCCGTCCCCCGTAACCAATTTAATGTACTGCAACTTCTTACCTGTTGCTTGGGATCTTGCAATTAATTCACGGCCATAATTGGTTAATCGTGTATTTGGATAAATTGAAGCCATATAATCTCCTTATACTTTAATTGTTTCGAATACATCGAAACTCATTCCTACATTGATATCAGAACCTACTTTGAAATCAAACTCATCTAATGCTGCGCCGACATGGAATGACTCATATACATCCGAGATAGCTCCGATATATATTTCGCCATTAAGCGAAGTAGTACTTTTTGTTTTGATGATTAAGTTCTTAGGTATTAACGGCTCGACATAATCGATAATATTGTTGAGTTGTGTCTCAAAGCCATCTACTACATCTAGCCAGTACTCATATCTATCGGAGACAACAGAGTGCTCTACTACATGATTACCAAACTTGAAATTAAGCATTTCTTGTACTTTAGGCATAGTAAAAGGGCGTTGCCCGATTAATACCGATAGTATTTCACTTCTGCGCCCCTCTGTATCCGTTAAATTAGGGGGATTGATGCCTAAAATTTGTTCCCATGCACTGAGACCGTAATCTGCTGCGGTATAGATGTATTCTTCCTTAAAGATATCTAACATGATATCCCATAGCAGTTGTAATTCAGCGGATTCCACTCGATAGACCTCTTGGATATCCCGAGAATCTCGAGTTAAGGGAACCGCAAATTGTGAGATATCAATATCACGTTTAAAAATACCGAAATCTGTAATCATACTGTCACCAAAGTAATCATCCCTAATACTGGGATTTGATTATCCTTCAATTCAAGTTTCGATATAGCAGCGCCGTTTATGGTTATTCTGCCCACATCAAGAACATTAGGTAGTTCAACCATCAAAGCGGTTACGAGGCTAGACCGAAGAATAACATGCTCCTTCTCGTCCTGATTGCACCATTCTTTAGCACGAATGAGTAATCGTTGCTTGATAGCATTTTCCGCTGCGGTCTGAATTTCGCTAATGGCATGACCGCTCATCATAGTTACTTCAATTCTGTAGTTGACTGTTACAGGTTCGGCTTTTTCGATTGTTACGGTGTGACCGATAGGAGCGAGCCCGTATCCCTTGCCTTTAGGGGCAGGATCAATCACATTCTCTACCTCTTTAAGAAGTTCGTCGGCTGCCGGTTTGTAGTCGCTATTCAATACAACTAACTTGACCGTTCCGCCGCCATTCCAGCATCGGTATACTTTAACACCGCCAACGCCCGGGATAGCTAATACTTTTTCCTTGTAATCCGCCCCATTACCTCCGTAGGCTTTCGACTTCAAGGCATCGAAGTATCGTTTTCTAAATACTTCTGTGTCTTCTTCATCTTCACCGGGAGTGATATTTTTCAATATCTTAGCAGAGGTAAGGCCATTAATGCCTTGTATTGGCGTAATATCACCAGTAGTCGCATTAGGGGTGCGTCCGTATTGTTCGCATTTTAGTTTATACTTATGTTCTGTATCATCGATTAGCTCCGTTACAACAAAGTTATATTCGTTGTAGTTAAAACGAGAGCCAATCGGTACCGCCATATTAAACTGTGCTTCAAATTCGCCTTGCGTTGCTGGTTCCGGGTAAATATTAAACTCTGCGGCGCGGAGTATTAAGAATTCCCGGTCCGCTGTAGTTGCAAACGCTTGTTTCAAAATAACATCTGCTAGGATATAGAGTTCCGCAAACTCTACACTTGCCGGAGCTGTAGCATCGTATATAACACTACCTTCACGTCTATCGAATTCATCTTTAACTCTATCGAGCATTCGTTTTTCAATTCGATTGGCCGTCATATGCTCATACAATACCTTTCACCCCTTTCTTGATTTTTTGTAGCGTACCATAAATGGTATCTACATCAAATTCAACCATGACGTCGCCTCCTTCGTGGCTAAAATCAAAGTTGCATACTTTAGTGATTCTATCGTCATTCAGTAAAGCCTCTTCTATGCGGCGCTGTAACTCAGCATACACATACGGAATTGGCTGACCGAATAAGTCTTGTAGCTCGATGCCGTAATTCCAACTGTAAATAATATATTGGTATCGCTCCGTATTGATGATTTTGTAAATCGCCTGCTCCATAGCTCGCAACTTATCCGCATACCCTCTAATTTGGCTATCCGTTCTAAAATCAACGTCATACGTATGTGACGGTTCAATATAATTTACTGTGTCAGGAATAAGGGCATCGTTACTTTGTTTTGGTAATAGTAAATTATCTGCCATTACTTAGTCGTACACCCCCTATTTGGGTTATACCAACGGTCTAATGCTATGTACCGCTGTCCGCCGGTTTCCTTCAACATAATGACCTTATCGCCCATAACTAACTGGTTATGAACGAGATACTTCTTACGCCCTTTATACTCATGGTTATGACTTTCGTATTCAGCCATACCGCCGCCACCTGCTCGGTTTTCTGTAACATGATCAACACTCATTTCCATAGTCCATTCACAGGTGTTCTTAGTAAGAATAATATTTTCTTCAGGTACGGTTAACTTAGGGTCAATCTTAATAGCAAGCGGTGATACACTAACAACTTCGCCGACGATTACTTCCATAGGCTCGCCATTTGATATAACAGTGCTCGCTATTTCTTTAATCGTATTAACGATTTTCATGTACTCGCTATCCATTATTGAGCCCCCATTCTAATAATCTTAGTCGGCGCTTCGTCATTGTGCCATGCATAATTAACGTTGCCGTATTTCATAGCGTACCCCTTACTCGATGAATTGCCAAAGCATCCCCCTGCACCGTCAGCAATAACAACATGATCATCATTGCCATAAATTAACAAATCACCTTTGTTAGCATAGCCGTTAAATTGTTCTGTAACATAACCTTTTGCCTCTAGGTTGCTTCGGAGTGTATCAACTCTTGATGTACCTTTGTTATATTCATCTGCGAGGTCTTTGTTATAATACGAGCCGGCAGCACATGTAGTATCTACACAGCCCTCGCTACCATATTGACTAACCCTGCCATTGTTAGTGTTGAAAGCTGTATCAACTTGACCAGAAGTTCCGCCTGCAGCAGTTACGCTGCCAGCCTTGGTTTTCTTGGCTGCTTCAATCTTCTTAACCGCTTCCACATCTTCGTCTTTTGCAACTTCATAAGCCTCATCATTATCGACGTATCGTAAATCTAAATCCATTCCATGAAATCCTGTTTTGAACGTATGGGTAACAGATGTCACCATCATATAATTATTAACAATCATATCGCCAAAGTTTCGATTGATATATACCAACGAGCCACCACGCACACGCACATCTCCAATGACGTTTTTTAATTTAATCTCACGGCTTTTCTTGTTTTTGTGAGCCATGATTGCCTTGGCTTGCGCTACGGCGTTGACGTCCTTTTCTTTAGGAATGAGCAAGTATTGTAATCTGCCCCATTTCTCAATGTTCTTATCGTCTTTAGCTATGAAAGTGTTCTCCAACTTACTTGACGCGCCATTCGGAACTGTACGCACGATTTTTACATAGTTGTAAGTTTCCTTATCAATGGAAGTTGTATACTGTACATCTTCCATGCACTCATCATCAATATAAATATCAGTCTTCATAGTCTCAAATGACGCTAGCCTTAACTCTCCTGCATCATCGTACAAGTGATAGAACGCATGATTCGGGGTGTATATAGCCGTTTTATCAAGTAATTGGCATATCATTTCTTGCAATGACTTATCTTTGAATATGGTTTGCGGTTTCTCCGGAGTTTTCCATACAGTGTCGTCCATATATCCGCATTTTAAGCCAAAGTCATCGGCTACCATTTTAATAAATTCAGTCGCAGTCATAGCTCCGATAACATAGCAGTCTTTGTTTTTCAAATAGCGTATCTGATCATAGCAAGTGACCGATATTGAGTTCTTGCCGTCACGCTGCTTCTCAAAAACGTACCCAAAGAATACCGCCCCTCCATTTAAAGTGAACTTGGCCGTATCGCCTTCTTCAAAATTGAGGTTTGGGTCTTTAGGTACTTTGAATGTCATCTTACTTGGAACGCAATCAACTGCTCTTGTAATTTGTACGCCGTCTTCAGGTTCTACAAGCCATAAATCACCAGTACTTTTATTTCTGATTGTCAGCTCATAGTGAAGTTGAACAGGCATTGTTATTGTAACGATGGTGCCGTTGATTTGAGATTTTTCAACTGTTTTCTTATCATCTATAGCCATTCGTTATTACCCTCGCGTTTAAGCTGAACCACTTGGCCAACTCCCAAGATAGCCGGTACGGCGATTTTGTTAAGGGCGGCAATTTTGAATAGATTATCCGTATTACCTAATTGCTTCTTAACGATTTGTTGTAAAGTCTGCCCTTTGGAGACCTTAGCAGTAGATGCTGCCACCTTGCCGTCCGTTGGTCTGTCCGACTTAACGCTACCTTTTGCAGTACCGTCCTTATCGGTTTTTACTTCAATCCGTTTAGCGCCCCAATCTTTCCATTGTTTCAACGCTACGTTAGCATAAGAATCAAAGCCGTTATCCGCATCTTCTTCCATGACGTAGTTTTCGAGCGTACACTTCATGTTAGTCATGGCTAGCATCTGTCCGCCTGGTTTCATTCGAACTACGATAAATTGGAAGATCGTCTTTGTGGTCTTGAGCTTTTCGAGTTCATCGATGTAATATTTAGCCTTTTTAGATTTAAACAACAAAGACTCATTAAATGGATAATCGGAGTTAGGCAATAAGAATTTAAAAGCAATATCAGTAAGCCCTGCAGGCTTAATAACATTAACTTCACCCTTTCCTAATAACTCCATTGTTTCGTTCTTACCATTGATCGTAGTGGTTAATTCTTTAGGGGGAATCGGTATCTGCATCGTCCCCATATAGAAGTAATACATTTAGATTCCCTCCCTTTGAATTGCGAATGCATCTTTCAATCCCTTCGAGATTTGACTTGTAAAGCCGTCTAAATCAGTGCCATTGTTGATTTCCACATCGTTATTCATTTGAATGTGAATCACGTTGGCATCTTGCCATTTCTTCAATGACTTGTCGATAGCACTTTCACGTAAGGCTTTTATTTCCTCATTTGTCATGTCGATAGACTTAGCAATCTTGCCTGTATTCTTGGCCGTCTTGCCCGTATTTTTCTTAGTCTTATCGGCCGCATCATGATCAGCGCCTGGAGTAATTTTGCTGGCATCAAACTCTTGAGGAGTTTTTACTCCCGGCATGTTTGGCATCAAATCGCCAAGGCTAAGGTTTGCCCCAATGTTATAGCCTTCCCCGAAAGCTCCTGTAACACTAGAATAATCCATCTTACCCATGACAGTGGTTTCACCGCCGGCAATCTCGAATCGTTCTATTACACCGGTAGCCCCGCCGACTTTATCAATATTTACGCCAGGGATTTTGTTAATCGCATCAATAATATCATTAATCCTAGCTTTTACGTATTGCCAAATGCCGTTCCATATATCAATAAACAAGTTACCAACCGCATGTAACGGGTCTTTAAACACGTTAGCTAAGAAATTAACAAATGCTGCGATGATGTTCCACCCCAACGCAAATACATTGAAAATAGCGGACCCGAACGCCCAAAAAGCACCAACTACAATCCCCAATACGCTAATGTTCGCTTCACAGAAATAGTTAATAGCCTCTACCGCTAAGTAGATTATAACTATAACGGCAACAATCAACCCTATAATCCAGGTTAATGGGCACGCATATAATGCGGCATTTAACCCTTCTTGAGCTACAATCATGGCTAACAGAGCAGCAGTTTCCGCCCAATCTGCTACAGCCTTAATCGCCATAGCACCTGCAGCGAGAATCGTCCTTCCGGCTGCTATACCGGCCTGGATTGCATAAAATGCCATAACGCCACCCAATACCATCATTGCTATATACATGATAGATGAGTGTTGTCTAACAAAGTTAGATAACGTGTTAAATGCCCATACGGCAGTGTTGATTGTTTCACCTATGACGCCTACGAGCCAATAGAATACCGGTGCTACTGTTTGAATAGCTCCAGTTACGTTATCCACTAACTCACGGACGCCCTCACTATTAGCAAGGTCGGATATTCGTTGGAACACCGGTTCGAACGCCCGAATAGCTTTATTCTTAATCGACTGCATATGATCACCCCAAGTTTTAGGGAGTGATTCAAACTGCTTTTCAATCTCAGGTAAGTTATTCATAATAGCGTTTTTAATGACTTCAGCAGTAATCTTGCCTTCCGAAGCTAGCTTCTTAAGTTCGCCGCGGGATACGCCCATTGATTTAGCAATGATGTTTTCAATCATAGGCGCGTTTTCAGCAATGGACCGGAATTCGTCACCTTGTAATTGTCCGCTCGCTAAACCTTGCGTTAACTGAAGCATAGCGTTCTTTTGTGCTTCTTTCGATGCACCGCCGATGGCGAATACTTTTTGAATACCTTCCATGAACTCTACAGCTTTTCTTGGGTCCGGGAACGCGTCGTGGGCGGATTGAGATACCTGGATTACGGCGTCAGCCATTTCTAAGTACCCGCCTCTTGCACGTTGTGCGGATTCAAATATCTGCTTATTTAGGTAAATAGCATTCTCCTGGCTTCCGGCTACCAATTTGAGTCGAGCTTGAACCTGTGCCCATTCAGTAGCAGTATCTTGAATCGATTCGATAGCACCTTTTATAGCGCCAATACCGTTCATTACCGTGCTAGCCAACAGGTTACCAGCAAAGCTGTTCATTATTCCGCCCATGCTAGCTTTTAGCGTTTCACTAGCATTTGATACGCCAGTCATCTTATTATGTAGCGTGTTCATGGATTGATAGGCTTTAGTCGTTGCATTTGCGGCTGCGTTCATAGCATTAGGAATATTAGTTGAGAGGCTTATATAGTTAGAAAGTGTAGCCATTCATTACCCCCTTTTTGCCTTATTCATTTCATCTTGCTCGTCTTTGGCATGTTGCTGAATAAAGGCAATTACTACAGCCTTTTCATTCATGTCCATATCCGCAAAAACAGAAGGTCGCATATGGTATTTAACAAATGCCAAATATGCGAACATCGTTTCTGTTTCATTGGATTCTAGGAGTTTTTTACTTCTTTTACCTTATCTTCCATGCCGACATCATAGCCTTGGGCTTCTGTTACTGCCGCCAAAAGGTCAGCATATTCACCAGGTGTAAGCATTGCTTTTACAAGCTCAACTGGTTCAGTAACGCCCCAGCTATCTTGAAGTTCCGCATCATAAAGATTAGGGTAAGTGATTGCCTTAGATAGCACATCTTCGTTGTATGCAGTCGCATCAAAACGTTCTTCGGATTGACGAGTAATGCGGTCAGTAATACGCTTAGTGTACTTTTTACGCATTCTTTCTGTTTCTTCAGTAGCTAGCGTTTTAATTTTCCATGCTACTGGCTCACCATTCACTTTGATACGCTTAGATGCTACGTATTCAGTCTCATTGACTACATCAACGTTTTGTTTAAGAAATGCGCTTAAATTTTCAGCCATTGTAAAAACCTCCTATAAAAAAGGGAGCAAGCACTAGGCTTGCATCCCGTCTAATTCATTAAAGTGTTGAACGTATTTAACACCTTCATAGGTGAAGTTGTGTTCTTGTTCGATGTATTTACCTTCAGCATCGAATTCAGCTGCTGTTAATTCGTCAAGGTTCACACCTTTTAGAATTACAGAACGGCGACCAGCTTTAGAAGTAGGATCGTTATTAACTACTTGCATATCAAAGTATGTATCCACACCGGTTTTCAAGTATTTTTCAACCATCTTATCGAATAAAGCTGTGTTGTGGTAAATTGTTAAGCTACCGCTGTATTCTACGGAGGTAGACTTATTGCCCGCACCGATACGGCCCAAAATAGCCACTTTTTCTTTATTCTTTTTGATTTTTGCGCTGAGTTTCTTAGCTTGAAACAGTAAGTATCTGTTACCGTTCTCTACGATATAGCAAGATGCTAATTTAGAAGAAACAACGTCAGCTGCATCCATCGTTTTCAATGCATCTAAAATTTCATTTTCCATACGTTATCCTCCTAGGCTACTACAACAGTCATGTACAATTTTTCCATAGCCACAGTTGGCTGTAATTGTACGTTAACCAATACATCTTCCTTGTTATCACCTTGAGTCGGTACTGGGATATCCTTATCATCGAAGTTTTGGATAGCCCGTACTTTTTGGTACTGTTCAGCAAGGTATACAAGGTCACCCCATAAGGACTCACGACCTGCTTGGTCATTAGGGGATTTATCAAGATGTGTTTTATTGAACAATCTAGCTCCGTCAACTGCCCAGTTATCCAATACACGAATGACTTGGTTAAGAGAGAAGTCGCGGTTTTTAGTTTTGCTGAATTCTGTAAATGTGTTAATGTCTTTCAGCACACGAACATCACCTTGAATGTTGCCACCAACGGAGTCGGTAACATTATGGAACATAAACATGCCGTCCTTAATAGCTTGTTCAAGTTCGAACTGTTTGTACTTAACATTTACAGTGAATTCACCGTCATAGATCATGTTGCCTACTGTAGCATTGATGTTACAAGATGCTTCTCGACCTAATGTCCAATACACCAAGGAGCCTCTTTCAGCGCCCTCATCAGTTACGTCATTAAGGATAGAGATAACGCCTTCATAGTTGACTTTAGTCTTACCATGAATAACTAATTGGAATTTAGCACCACTTTGTTCACGGCAACGTTTAGTAAACGCAATAAGCAAGTTTTTAATTGTGTCGTCTGCGCCAGCGTAGCCCAATGTGTTGAAGTAGTAAGGTTCAAGCATATCGATACCGTCTTGGTAGTTCTTAACGGTAATTGCGGATCCGTTTGTACCACCGGATAATGCAGTGTAAGCTGTAGCAGTTAATACGCCAGTTTTAGTGAACACGATGTAATCGTTATCTTGTAATTCTGTTGCATCTTTCAAGTTCTTTTGCGTATCTACTACTTTACGAACATCGCCTGTAGTAAGGTAAGTAGTTACAATGAATTTACCTGTGTTATCTGGATCAGCTTGAACAGATACACCCAAATCGTTACCACGAATACCCTTGTATTTAGCTTTGCCGATTGTACTTGTAGCTTGCGCACCGTCAGAGTTTAGTCGGTAGAAGTAACCAGTTTTAAGACCACGGAATAAATCACGTAAGCCCTTCATTTTGTCATGGCCGTAGTCATAACCAAAGTATTTTTGGCAATCCTTTTGGAATGTATCGTTATCCACACGGAATACTTCGCCACTTGGGCCCCAATCAAAGGAGAGCATCATCGCACCATATCCACGGTCAGATACTTCTGCATATGCTCTGTCTTTGGATACAAAGTTAATATAAGTACCTGGCAATACTTTATTGTGGAATAAGAATGTGCCACCACCTAATGCCATATTTCACTAACCTTTCACAGGCGTATTTAATGCCTGATTTAAAATCTTATCAATATCACTTTCCGTATACATTTCATCTTCGTTAAGAAGGCAAGTGAGTAAATCACGATACCGTCTATATTTGTCAGATGCAATGATTGCGTAAGCATCAAATTGTTGTTCAGTCGTTACCTCGACTGTTTGTTTTTCATCTGCCATCTTTTACCCTTTCTGTTAATTCCATGTGCATCATCCGATCGATAGGCTTGGCCACTTTCCGTAGTATGTTTTCATACGTAACGAAGAAGTGCAGCACTCCATCTGAAATCTTGTATTTCATACCAGTTCCCATAATTGTACGTTCCCGAACTTGTACAAATTCAAGCAACTGATAAAGCGCGCTAGGAATATCAATGAGTTTTCGCGTATCAGTAACCACATCAAGATTATTGGCGTAATACATGATGTCTAAATCCAAAGAAGTATTGTAAAGATCACCAACATGTCTGCCCATACTAGGCTCAATCACCTTGATATATGCGCACGGGAATGTCATATTGTTTTCTTTGAATTCTAGGTATATCGGCACGTTGAGTGCCGCATGTACAGTCTTAGATACCGCCGTCAATACATCAGAATCCACCATGTTTTTCAATCCATTTCTTTAATGTAATTTCCATAATACGTTTAGCGTTTTTACTGAGTACCTTTTCAGCTTTCTCATGCATGTACGCACCGTCTACCCAAGGCTTTTTCAGTCTTCCGCCTTGCATAACTCCGCCCTTAGATTGGCCTATCCACGGAAGAAATCTTCCAACTTCTTGCCTGTGCCCGTCATTAAGGAATGAAGCATACGAGGACGTATTAAAAACCTCAATTTTACCGCTTTGATTATTTAATTGATATCTACCAACACTCCACGATTGGCGGGTATGCTCACTATCGAAGTACTTTGTTTGTACTTTGTCGTTTTGCATAAATTTAACAGATCGCTTCCCAACCGGAGTATTTAGCTTGGCTTCTCGTACATAAACCCCAGACAATTCCTTCAAAACTTGTTTATTAAAATTTTGAAGATTCCCTGATTGACTTAATTTAACTAAACTACTATTAAATGCGGCAAATTCTTTTAGATCAAATTCAACACCCATGTCAATGCACCTCTAAATTTTCGAGTTGCACCTCTTGATGGGTGTCATATCGTGCCGAAATCGAGGCACTGCGAAAAAGTTGCTTCGTATTTCGCCCTATAAGCTCGATTCGAGCCCCAATAGGTATGATTACATCCGGAGCGGTGAAAAGTACCGTGGTAGTACTAAATTTTGCAATCTCAGCGGTTTGACCTGTAGAGATAGTTTTATAGCTAATTCTACAAGCAAAAGGGCCCTCTCTACTGGCAGTTTTACTCATAATTCCAGTATCAGCGTCCATTGCATCCACTTCGGAGATAACATAACACGTACAATCGTATAATCGCTCTAACTGCTTTCTAGCAGCGTCTACCATCTTAGTCGTCGGAAGCACGCTAGGTCACCCCTTCCATATCCACTCAAAGCGGTGGCCAATTCTTGGAAGCGGGACGACTTGTCTGTTCCTTTAAATTGAACTTCAGTATCGCCCATTTTAATAGAACTCGCCATTTCTCCGTTAGCTTCAATCAATTTATTTTTGTTTGTGGTGATATAGCTGCCAATTACACGATATACGAGAACGTGCTGTAATTCGCTAGGTAGTTCTTTCTGATTGATATCATTGAGGATATGTTGTGTTTCCGCATCAATCATATACTCAATGATATTTACATCAGAAATTGCATCATACCCAAGCCACGATTCAAGGAGCTGTGAAATCATCTCTTTCGTGGTCATTGTGATCACCTACTATTTTTTAAACGTAGCTTTTACGACTTTAGATTGATTAGTCAATGCCGCAACATAGTGTTCATTGGCCACAATTTTATCTAAGCCTTTTTCAGGAACACGGTCTGCTTCAACCATGACATCACGTTTAATGTAGATTGTTACAGCAGGCAATACAGGAGTTCCATCTTCTACTTCAGCAGTTACACCAACAATGAAGTTATCGATATTAGCTTTAGAGTCATCAATGCGACGAGATGTTACAACACGACAGCCGGCAATCATCCCAACTTCACCAGTCATCATTACGTCATTGCCATATTTTGTTTTGTCGATAAAATCAGGGTCTTTACGAAGAGCAGTGATTTGAGAAGGTGCAACGAACAAATATTTTTCAACATAGTCTTCTTCGTTTAATTTGTCTACTGCGTTAACTACACCAGCATAGGAAATAGCTTTTGTGTCAGTAATTGTAAGAGTCGCACCACCAAGAGCCGTTACAACATCTTGATCAATTTTGGATGCAATAGATAAACGTAATTGGCGAGTTGCTTCACCTACAGGATCACCATATCCAGAAAGTTTAGCTTCATCGGTGATGTCAGCACGTTTCATTGCTTTTTTGATTGTTGCTTTAATGACGGAAGCAGACATTTGAGTCGCTTTAACTTCTTCACCTTCCGCGATATCTTCAGCATCACCAATATATCCCCATGCCGGAATTGTAATTTCGTTACCTGGCGCACCAGTTAAAGTATCATCAATTTTAGCGATTGGTGTAAATTTAATTGCTTTTGGCAAACCAGCAGATACCATGTCGGCCATAACTTGCGGATTGATTACATTAGCCGTTTTAGTTGGTCCTTCTGCGAATGTTTGCAAATTAAAAGAGAATTGTTTATTCATTAGTGTTTCCTCCTGTCAATGAATTATAAAGTTCGATATTTTTAGAATATAACTCCGCTCGTTGAGAATATGTCATTTTTGCGAAGTCTTCTTTGGTTACTGTGCCGCCTGTAGACTTCCCACCAGGATTGCCTGGTTCTACGCCTTTAGGTGTAGATGCTTCACCAAATAAATAAGGATTAGCTTTAGCAACTTCAGCAAGTTGTTCATCTAATCCTTTGATTTTGCCGTCCTTTACTTTTACATCTTTTAAATCCAATAGAGCCCGGACTGCAACGTTGTTTTTAGCTTTTGCGTTTGATAATGCTACGTTCACAAGATTATCAATTTCTAACTGGGCAATTTTACCCTCGTATTCAGCTTTACGGGTTTCTGCATCAGCTTTCATTGATTCAATTTGTTTCGCAAGCTCCGCATTATCTGCATTAGATTTTTTGAGGTTATCAATTTCGCCATTAAGAGTCGTTAGCTCGCCTTTAACGGATTTAAGTTCCTCATTCTTAGAATTAAATTGATCCTTAGAAACATAATTCTTGCCATAGTCCTCAACGACTTTAGCTGCCTGTTCCTCAGTTAATCCTAATGCTAATAATTCTTCCTTAGTCATAGTGACCTCCTTAAACAAATACCCATTTCGCTTTATTTTCGTGAGCTACACCTCACGTCTACGGTCTTGTTAGTTATCGCCCAACAATACTAAAATGGCAATAAAAAAGCAGCAGTTATGCTGCTAATTAGTTAATATATTGTTTTTCCCACTCATCATAAGTAATAGTGCCATCATAATCGATGCTTTTTTCTGCTTGGTTTCGACCTGTGCGCGTCTCACCTTCTAGCTCAGGAATATAAGGAATGGTTGTTGATCTACAATAACAATGAAACGGGGGGACCGTAACACCTGGTTTAGCATCGACTAATCTCACTCGTTTTCTGTCCATCCGTCTGCAGATCGGTGATGTACGACTATCTAAGGTAGCTAATATTTCTAACTCCTCAACTTCAAGTTCTTTCATGCTATCAAGAAACCCTTGCTCGTGAACCCGTGCAGTCTCAGTTTCAACTAAGCGCTTAGCGTTACTGTACGATGTTTTCATTCGCTTATGCAAATTATCTGCCATCGTATCCGCCCCTTGTCCAATAATAAGAGCCTGAGTAAAGTCATTCTGTAAATTTGCAACTAGCTTTGATGTATCGCTCCATATTCTACTACTAAAATCTTGTCCATCACTAGCCCATTGGCTATGAACAACGCTATCGATACGCTTACTATCAATCGTATTAATATTGGAATATGATCCTCTCTGCGTTTGAGCAGTATATGCGGACTTATACGCGGAGGATTGATACACATCTTTCAACAATTCATTAATAGAAATGCTCTGCTTTTGAGCCAGTATTTCAAGCTCATGAATCACATTGATATACAACATTTGCTCACGACTTAATCGTTCACGGATGGATGCATTCGATAGCATTTGTTGATGTTCTTCGGACACACCGAGCTTCTTAGCTTCTGCTTTGAATTCAGCCAGGTCCATTTTAAAGGCTTTCATCTCATAGGCGTTCAGCAGTTTCCTTGCTTCGGCTAATTGGATGCCGTTTTCTGTTGCAAATCGACGATACCAATCATTGATAGCCTTTTCTATTCGCCGTAACGCCCTAGCGTAGTTAGCTTTGATTTCATCATCAGTGAGATTCGCTTTTTGAAACGATTCATCTAGTAATCGCTCATACCGTTTTTCCCAGTAATCATTCGCCATCTGCCTCACCGCCGTTCGGTACAACAAAATCTGCTGTTACTTCGGACTGTTCCTTTTTTACTTTCGCAAGCTCTTCCGCAGCATCTGTCGTCCACGGATGATTTGCGATAATGGTTTCATTGGATATGATACCAACAGAATTTTTACAATTATTAATGGTATCGCCTTCGTTAATAGGTAAGTCACGATTGAAGATGAAGTCCACTTCTTCAACTGCATTTTGATTAGTTAAACCGCGATACGTGTTAACGAACCACATCAAATCATGCAAGCTGGATTTGAACTCAAGTTCCATTTCGTTGGCGTCTAAATCAATATCAGAGTACATGGACATAATGTTCATCTGATTGGGATTGTTCGCCATACGATCGTCTTTAGCATCAAAGCCTCGGCCGTTTTCAATAATAGCCTTTCGTAAAAGATTTATCAGTAACTGATAGTTGTCACTATTCACTTCGATTTTAAGCGCTTTTACATCGCCATTAACACCATCAACCGTGCGCACTTTAATTGCCCCATATGTAGCTAGATTTTGTCGGAATTCGGCAAGATTCTGCCCGTCATAGTTCTGCAAAATCAAGATTGTGCTACGAATATCCTCTTCCATATTGTCCTGGAAGTTAGAAAGCAATCTATTTAATGCATCTTGAAGAGATTTCACTTTAATAATAAGCGGCTGTTCGAATTCATTAGCACGGAACATGATCAAAGGAATGCGTTTCCAATTATATGGCTTATCATCAATAGCAAAGTTTGCTGTGTTTGTTTTATCTGCATCAGGAAGTAACCGTTCCATGTCCCAAACGTAATATTGAATGCCTGTTGGAGTATAATACTCTACCTTATGAATGGTTTTAGTTTCCGTTCCGGTGTAGTATTCAATATCGTAAAGGTACAAAAACGCATCCAGTTGCGTGTGTTCCTCATCAGCCCAAAATGGTAACACCTGATGCGGTTTCATCATTTTGAATTTAAGAGAGCCGTCAACACCAATATAAGGGTGGATATATGCCTTACCTGCCATAGTAGCGAATTTCCCAACAGACTTTAATAGTCGTTGGAATTGAATTCCAAACAAATTGTCTAATTCGTCATCATCTACATTAATATCTAACGGCTTAGATAATAAGTAATTAACCTTTTGGTCAACTAGATCATCGAATCGATTATCTACAATCTGATTGTTAGGCACCCCTTGTAATGCAAGTTGTTTGCCGCCCTCACCAACAACACATCGTTGCTTAGTTAGAATGTCATGCTTTCCATTGTAATAATCAATAGCAGTAACCATTGTTTTGCGCTGTTCGCTAGCTAAGAAGTTGCGGAGTTGCACTCGCAAGAATTCTCGCTCTGACATCGTAGCTGAACCTTTTATAATACGGTCCCATAGCTGAGATAGTATCAATCAAACGACCACCTTTCTACATTAATATCTTCTAAACCATACCGCATAGCATCCATAGCATGGTTATTTTCGTCTTCAGGTTTCCCTGTGTATTTCTCAAATCTATCTTTTGCCCATTGGTACGTGGATAACTCACGCAGCACATTAACGCATCTAGGATGAACAATTAATTCGTAATCTTGTATTCTCTGAATACCGTTTAATATGCTATCCTTGCCCTTGCGCGCATTGGTTACCCCTTTTAGCCCTGCCTGGTACAGTTCCTCAATAGATTTAGGCTCGGCACTATCGGCTCGAATCTTTTCTTTCGCATATCCCATATCAATGACACGGGATGCTAATTGTTGATTAGTAAGCTCTGCTTCGTACAGCTCGTCGAATATGTAGATTTTCTTGTTCTCCATATCAACTAGCATACACACTAATGCTGTAGGGTCTACTGTATAACCAAAGTCGAGTCCAAATGCTGACTTTATGCCGTCTAGACTTCTAATGTCATTAACATTAAACGCTAATTCACGCCAGTTTTCATATACAAGACCTTCAACCACACCCCAATTTCCAAGTCCTGCAACCTGGTAACGTTTGGGATTCTTTTTCATTTCTTCAAAAAGTGCTAAGTCTGACTCACTAAGAAACTCATTACACATGTAATTCGTAGTCAAAGCCAGTACATTTGGACTAGACTCATCAAAGAAACGTTTCTTTAGCCAGTGTCTATCAGACCACGGGTTAAAAGTCAGAACTACTTGATGATACATTCCTTCAGGCAACTGTCCGCGAATGGACTCATCCAGTTTGTTGAAAGCATCCTCGCTCATAATTTCGTAGGCTTCTTCAATCCAGAGTCTACATAGCGCGCCCACTTCAACCGTGATAGATGTTACCTTCAACGGGTCGTCAAGCCCACGGAACAGGATTTTTTGTCCAGTTGGTATATAGGTAATTTCAAGTGGTGATACAGAACATTTAAAGTACTTCTCTACCTTTAATTGCCTCATTGCCCATTTTAGTTGTGCAAAGCAACTATCCCGCAAGGTTCGTTCTGTCTTACGCACCACCAACCAATTAATTGCAGGATTTTCCATTATCTCCACAATCACTTTTAACGATTGCGTAGATGACTTCTTGCTAGCACGACTACCTTTAACTACTTTATAACGGCCTTTGAATCGCCAAAACTCCCCATATCCTTTACCGATAATATCAGGCAGATAGACCTTTTCACATTTAATCGGCAATCTCATCACCGCCTACGATGATTACAGGTTGTACGTCGATGGTTGTATCACCAGATAGGATTCGGTGTCGCTTAGCCATAAGTTCAAGCGCCTTTAGCCTGGATCTTTCATCTGGAGGCTTATCCATGATGCGAGCTGTCGACCATCCATCTCCCTGTCCTTCAATCACAACTGTCTTTTCTGTTGATAGACCAAGCGCAATCCTTGTAAGCTCATATTCGACCTGTTTAGCCGTCATGATATTTTCATCTAAATAAGCGTCTCTAAGCTCGGCAACCCTCGATTTAATGTCATCATTAGTCATCAAGCGACTGCCTTGCATCTTGGCTGTTTTTTTAGAGTAGCCAGTGCGAATAGCAGCCTGTGTCGCATTCATATCCTTGATATACTCATGACAAAATTTCTCATGACGTTTATTTTTTAATGCAGCCACTATCTCACCTCCTGGCTACTTCAATACACCTTTATTTTGTTTATACTTACCGCGGTCTTTATGAACCTTCGCCGTTTTAGTTTTAATTAAAGAATGTGAAGGCGCATACGATTTACACATATGATCTATATGAATGCCGTTCGCTTTGCACCAACCCTTAACATTGTTTAAGCATCTTCTCTTTTCACAATACACATCAGTCAATCGTATTCACCTCGCCTCCTTAAATTTGCATACAAAAAGACCACCTAACCGTTATAGATTAAGTGGTCTTTTTGTTTTAGTGTTCTAGGTATTCACTGTGTCGTTGAGAGAGATAGTATTTGTTTTCCTATTAACTCACACTATCATTATAAACTGTCAAGAAGGACAGGTCTAGGACAGTTTTGGGACAATTTTATTAAGCTATTTTTGCATTTAACCCAATAACGCCCCAAAGCAATACGGATAGTTCCTCAATCCCTCTGGCGATGTAACGTTTGATGGTACGAACATCTGGCTTTTCAGGAAAGGATTCTGCAATCTGTTCTAGCGATTCTCCGTCAATATAATACCTACGCATACACTCACAATACTTGAATTGCTTTGCACTACACTTTTCAGCATAGATATCAAGCATATTGTTTACATGTCGCATCATCAGTGCGGTTTTCTCTTTACTTTTAACAATGGCATTCACTTTCACAATGCTTTTATCATCAAACATATCAATCAACAGTTCATTGAGCCATATATCTTCGGCTTGTGTCGAATCCGAGATTGCATTATCGACGTATGATTGTAACTGGCTATAATGCTTTAATAACTTGATCGTGTTGTGTCGAAGTTTGCGACCTAGTTGAGCATTTTCTTGTTTGGCTAATTCATAGTAAGTTTTGGTTGCCACTTCTGTGGCCAACTTAGTGATTTTCTCAATATCATATTCATTCAAATATGTTGCCCCCTTTATCATTTATTTTGTGTTTTAGTCCGAATTTGTTTTTACCAGTGATAAATTACTAATATTTTAACTTTTAAAAAATACCAACCATATTGTTTTCCCTCTACGTTGCCCAATTACAGGCTCGCAAGGGAGCAAGGTTTTAATTTTAGAAAACGAGATTTGTTCCTCATTCCATTTGAATATCAGTGTCCCATTCTTCTTTAAAACTCTCCAGCATTCAGAGAGGCCTTGCTTAATGTCGTCTTTCCAAGTTGTATCTAGCCTTCCATATTTTAATTTCAGAAAGGATTTATCTCCTGCCCTTATTAGATGAGGCGGATCAAATACTACTAGATAAAAGCTTTCGTCTTCAAAAGGAATGTCTCGAAAGTCTGCGATTATATCAGGTTTAACAATTAGCTTTCTACCATCACATAGACTTGTATCTTCAGCTCGATTATCCATGTAAATAGCATCTTCATTTTCTTTGTTAAACCAAAACATTCTACTGCCACAGCATGTATCTAGTATTTTCATTAGTTATCTTTTATGCACACATTTTTAGTTTTGCAATAAACATCAACATATGTCTCATCACGGTCACCATTGTGTGTTACTTCTACATATTCATCAATACCAGGACCACTTACTAATGCTTTCCAGTTTTGTAATGTTTTACAAAACCATACAACATACATGAATTCTAATTCTTCAAATTCATGTCCCATTTCTAATAGCACTTTGCGAGCAGCTTCAATCGCTTTTACTTGTAAGTTACTCATTTATTTATCTCCTTAATTCTTAAAATTATAAAAATATTCCCATATTTTTCGTGATGTGTAAGATTACATAGTCTTCATCATCCTGAATAATCTCATCAGCCATAGTACCAATGAACTTTCGATTGTCATTTTCTAACACGCCTGCAGCTTGTAACCCATCAAGAATAAACTTCTTAGCGAATGCCACATTGTCAGGATCATGCCTAGTTGAAGAATGCCATTCAAACAATAGGTCTACCTTCCCATTAACCGGTTGTATCTGTTGAGACACACATTGTTCTTTGACCTGCTCAGTGCATTTTTTCTTCATAGCGGCTGCTGCTATAGTCGAACCCCTTTCACAGTCGATATATTCATTCAATGTTGGGAACCGCTCATGAGTTTTCTTCCTAAACCTGAACTGACATCTTAATAAAAGCTTCATCGGTGTGACTCTCCATTGAATATGGCCACCGCATATTCACCACGTAGGCGGTCATATACTCTTTGACTATAATTCTTTTCAGTCCAAGCATCGCTATAATTCGTCGTAAGAATGATGGGTTTCATTCGGTTGTAGCGATCAATAATGATGCTTTCAACCTTAGATGGTACCCAATCAGATTTTGAGTACTCTGCCCCAAAGTCATCGAGCAATAGCAATGGGATATTTCTAAGTTTTTGCTCAAATCTTAGATAAGCTACATTGTCGCCTTTAGACAATGTAAGCATGGTATCTAATAAATTAGGCATAGAAATCATGAGGCATCCTTTACCTAATGCCATAGCTTGTTTTAAGATACTTACCGCAATCGATGTTTTACCGGTACCAGCTGGCCCCCTTAATATGAGGCCCTTGCCGGAATCAAGATTAGCTTTCAAATTATTAGAATACTTTTTAACCACATCGTAAGCTTCATCGTTCTCCTTTGGAAAGCTACCATATTTGCGTAACCAGTCAAAATCCATGTCATAATATCTCTTGGGGATTCCAACTGCAGCATAGGCGGTATTAACGTTTGTTTGGATGACTACTGGTTCGTCATATATCGGATAAAAGAACTCATTTTTTACCGTGGACTCTTTGATATTCTTTTTCCCAGTCGACGTCTTCGTCCTTTCTCGAATTTTTTCGAGACACGCTTCTAGCATTGCTGTTACATTTGCTTGCTCCAAAATCCTTTTGCACCTCCTGCTTTAAATTCCCTGCCGTGACAGTTTCAACATACTTGATGCTATTACCACCATTATCCGCTGTGGTATTAATAGCAACAATGACTCGTTCTTTGCCATATGATTCAACTAGATCATCTAACCGCTCTTTAATAGTAGGTGATACAACTCCAATTGACTTCATATACAATTCGTAAATGGGTTTATTTTTTACTTCTTCATCTTCAAACATAGATAGAGGATTTTCATCTTCACGCGCGCGCGTATCTCTCTCTATATTATTTTCTTTTCTTTTCTTTTCTTTTATTAGTTGATTTTGTTGAACATGTGTTAAATTTTGTTGAACATGTGTTAAATTTTGTTTTTTTGCTTTGCGAGACTCTGCACTTTTAAGGCCCGCCAACCTACGTTTTTCGCGAATAGTTTCCTCTTTCACTTTTTTGAATTCAAATCTTCGGATTAAGCTCGGAGACCAAAAATATTCGTCATCACAGTCCAATAATTCGTAGTCATGAATCAACAAATAAATTAACAAAAATGAACAAAATGAACACATTGAGTTTTGTTCCAACACGTGTTGATTTTTGTTGAACACTTGTTGAACACTTGTTAAAATTTGTTCATTATTCATTTTTAATTCATTATCTAGAGCAACGAATGTATATTTTTTTAGTGGCAATTTATAGTCATCTGCTGCGGCTAATTTTTCGATTAATACCCACCACCAGGCATATGAAATCATTCCTAGTTCTGAAATCATAGCAGCGATTTTAGGGTCATCGCTCGCGTTGATGTCATGACTAAAATAGTATGATTGGTTTTTCGCCATTTCTATCACTCTTCATTGTCGTTAAATAAACTGTCCTGAGCTCGACGTCCCATAATAAACCTTACGCATTCATCGATTAAGTCTTGAACCGAGATAGTAAATGTAGAGTCTGCATATTCGACATTTAGCCATCCCGTTTTAAATTTAAATTCATTAGGAGTGTTCATATCAGACACGATACCTTCAACACCAACCTGGTTAATAAGACCTTCAATGTCGCCATACTTAAATTTGAATGTGTTTACCAAAAATGGAATTTTAAATTCTTCCAAGAATTCAAAGTTCTTCTTCACAATAGACTGCAGTTTACTGAATGCTTGCAGAAGCTCAGGACGCGGATCATCTTTAGATTTTAGCGTGAATACATCTGTTAACCCCGTAGCAGATGGTTTCTGATAGGCAATGCTGATATCGTTATCTTTAATTTGGATTGATTTAATAATCATAAAGGGCTCCTTTCTTGTTCTACGATTACTAATTTGCCAGTAGCAGCTTGAACAGCTTGTTTAAATGTTTCTGAATCTGAGTTGCTATCAGATAAATGTAGTAGTCGTATGTCTTGACACTTAGTTAGGTCCATCGATTTGAGGAATTTAATAACGTTTTCTAGTGAAAAGTGAGATTGAATTAATCGTTCCATTCGCTTTTCATCTAAATAACCAGCTTCTACTTGTTGATTTAGGATTTCATAGGAATGGTTGCATTCAACCATGATATGATCAACATCTTTGAACGTATATCGGCAGTAATAGGTATCAGTAATATAGAGTAGTTTTTCCTCTCCGTCGGAAATCAAAAATCCAACATTAGGAACGTCATGCTCTAATTCAAAAGGCAAAATGCTGAAATTACCTATTGTAAATTGAACCTTAGGCGTAATATAGATCGCTTTATGATGCCCTGCTACATATAATGCATCAGCAGTGTCTTTTAACATATACACACGATGGCCTAGCTTTAATAGATCATTTACGGCCTTGCTATGATCTCCATGTTGATGTGTGAGCAACGTGCCACATAGGTGTAGAAAGTTAAAGCGACAATACCGTTGAATTTCTTTAAATGATAATCCTGCATCCAGTAGCAGTTCATCACCATTGGTTGAGGTTTTGATTCGGTAGCAGTTCCCTTTCGAGCTACTACCGAATGCTTGAATACTAATCACAATTAATCACCAAACATATTGACTGCTTCGCCAGTTTCAGGATTAACAAACTCACTGGCAGGACCAGGTTCTATGTCAATGGCTTCAGAATTTGCATTATTAGCGATGGTTTCTGCCACATCTGATTGAACATCGATAGTTTCACCTTCGAAATCAGGGGTGAGTTCGCCATTATTATCACGAATGACGGCGCCATCTGCAGAGATTGCATTAGCCATGTTCTGCATTTCGACTGATAGAATTCCATATTTACTTAACAAACGTTTGAGTACTGTTTTGATGGCCATTGCATCAAAGTCAGTTTTCCAAAGACCAAAACCCCTTTTGTATGTTTGGGAATACTTTATAGCGTGTGCTTCAGCATCTTCTTTGGACATATATAAATACTTTTCAAAGCCATTAATGAGTTTGAAATAAGCGATGTAGCCAACTACATTATCACCAGTTCGCTCACCCAATTCGAATTCGCCTGTAAGTTTATTATGGTGTTTAATTTCGCCTTCGTATATTTCACTAGCATTAATGGTCTTATATTGACCTGTGCGCATGGCCAACTGAATATATCCTTTGTAACCCATTTGAAATTGAGCTTCATTAATTTTCTTCTTGCTATTGTAAAAAGGAACAATATAAGCAAACCCAAGGTTTTGGTTAATTGGAAGATCTAAAGTGGCTGCCATCACACCTGCAGTAATAACTGTAGTAGGGTCAGCTTTAGATAAAAGTTCATTATTGTTAGATACAGAAATCAAGCTAGACACAAAGGCCGCTGATTTTTTACCTAAGATTTCATTAAAACGTTTTTTTACCGACTCACTAGACACCATAGTTTTAAGCGATGGTGTTTGAGTTTGTGCTTTTGTTACTTCACCCATTATGTACCTCCTATGCCACGTTCTCGCATACAGCGTGGATGTTTAAGTTAGATAAAATATTATGAATTTCTAAACGGCCTTTTTGAGTCCACTTAGTTGTGATTTTAGAGTCTAAGCGACCATCGCTTCTGCAGAATGTAAAGGTTTCGGATTTAGTGAAGCCTTTTGACATATGCTGCTTGTACAAAATCCATTGATCACCGACCTTACGTTGTAGACCAGCTTCGTGCAAAATCTTATTTAACTCTTGAGCACTCATGCCATAATCAGCAGCAATTTGTGTGATTGTTAAGCAAGATTTGCTTGAAAGGATTTTATCCACGTAATCCTTAACCGGTTTAAATTCGGCTATCTGCTGCTCTTGCTGAGCGACGATAGCTTTGGTAGCATTGTGCGATTCCACCTCATTAGCATAGGCTCTAAGAGCTTCAGGTAATGACTTTGGAATGTTCATGCTATAAGTGCCTGTCTTACGAATTTGAGGGATTACATCGTGTGTGATCCACCGTTTAAATTCTTTAGCTTCAGGTTTTCGACTTGAAAGCACCAGGTTATATAGTCCGTACTCATTGACGATATTTGTTTCTCCTTGACGCCCTAGATTAAATCTAGACCGTTCATCATTGTCCAATCGTTTAAGTGCGTCGGTTGTATTTTTTATTTCTAAACAATCACAAACATCCTTTGCAACAAACCATAATTCGTTATCTTTTTCTAAAATACGAACTTGGCCAAATGTATCATTTTTAAAAATCTGTAAATTAGTCATACCTATACCTCCTTAACGACCAGTTGAGGTTCTGACTCATCAACGATCAATTTAATTGTTTGGCTATTAACAGGAATAAAGTCTGTTACAGCTTCCGCATTATCGATGAATACCGGAGCATTAACTTTGTAATAGCTAGTTAATGCATTGATAATGTCTAATCCGACATTAATTCTCGCAGCATTATTCATGCTACGGTATGGCACCCCTTTATAGGTTGTTTCGCAACATTCTTCAACGTTTCCATTTAGCATAACGTTGAACATTTTAAAACGAGCCAATTTAAACCTTGCGTTAATGCTTTCTTCCAACATGTTAACTTTGGCTTTTACGAACTCATCCATAAGATATGATGCCTCATCGAGTTTCATTTTATCTTCGGATAATTCAGCCTGCTTTGCTTCGAGTTCAGATACACGAGCTTCAATTCGTTTAATTTCAGCAAACTTATTGAGCTCTTGTTCTAACTTCATACGTTCGGTTTTGTTGTCTGATATTTTAATCTCGAGTTCAGTAATTTCTTCCGAGTGATCAGAGTTGTCATCATCAATGGCCATCTGTAGCATAAGTTCTTCGGCTTTTAAATCAGCATATTCAGAGTCATCATTAAGCACTGGTGCAGTTAACATTCCAATCTCTTCGGCTATGGTTTTCTTTTCGAGTTCTTTTGCTTTAATAAGAGCTTCTATTGTTTCCACAGGCTCTAAACTAGAATCTCGTTTTTTGATGCCTTCAATATCCTGTTCCTTTAACTTGATAGAGTGTTCGATCTCTTCTAGTCGTTTAGACTTCTTGAGATTATAATTCGCTTCTGCTTTAGCATAAGCATCTTGAATTTGCTCTGCAGGAAGTTTTTGCCCACATGTTGGACAATGATCATTAACGTCTGCAACAAATGTTTCTGCATTAATCTGACTTCGTTGAATAGTTAATTCTCCAATTACACCTTGAATAAGATTGATGGACGCTTCTGAGTCATCTATACGTCGCTGTGTATCCTCGAGCTTAGATGTCAATCTATTGATTTCAGCTACAACAGCATCATATTCATTAGACTTCAAGGAGCATTGTTTTTTATACTCCATCTGCAGTTCTGTTTCACGAGCCATAATCTTACGTTGTACATCTTTTAATTTAGCACGTTTATCAACGATAGAGTGACCATTCTGTAATAACGCCTTATCGTTTTCTAACTTTTCGATATCTGCATTTAAGGTATCGATGTTAATCCGTAACACTTCCGGATTAGCAGTAACTTCAGGCTTACCTCGTAGGGCCTCATCTATACGAACTGGCAACATATCCAATTCTTTATTAATAGCTGCCTTTTTAGATGCGACCACTTTTCGATGATCGTCAACGCTATGACCAGATAAGATATCTGTTAAAGCTTTTAATTCATCATGGTTTGCGATAACATCTTCGTCTGAGATGTCTCCGCACATTTCCAAGAGTAATTTGCGACGATTTTGCCAGGAATACGTTTCGTTAAAGTACAATGGATTTGTAATCAATTTGAAGATGTTTTCATCAACAAGCGAACTAACAATTTCTTTGTATTCTTTTTCTTTCTTAGGTACACCATCGACAAAATAGTCTGTCGTATGACCTGTGAGGGTAACTTCACCACCACGAGGGGATGAATACTTTTCACGATATACTCGCTGTAATTCAATCGTCCCTCCGTCATCTAATGTAAAGGTCCCAGTTACCTCATGATTGACTTTATGGATAGGTTCGCCACCATCCAATGTCTTAATTTCGAAATCAGCCCGATCTAGGCTGTCCTTACCAAAGAGGAGCCAGCACAGACCATCAAATACAGTCGTTTTACCGGTAGCATTATCGCCACGGATTACAACATCGCCTTTTAAATCTAAGGTAAAGGATTTCAATCCTTTAAAATTAAGTAATTCTAATTTTGTGAGTTTCATTTCGTTCTCCTATACAACAGTGGCATCCACATCGATGGTGTGTGGCTCAATCTTTAATTGATTAGCCCATTGCATGACCGTCGAATTAATCTGAGCATTCTTTTTAAGCTTTTCATTAGCAAAGAGCTTCGCCTGCACTAAGTCGAATATTTGACGACCTTTCTTTTTACCCTTATTGGCCAATTCTAAGCACGCAACCGGTTTCATTGCATCATCAGTGACTACCACTATTGCAGTAGTTCCTTTCATAACCCTATCTCGGTATGATCCAACACAGTTTTTTAACCGTTTGCCAGCAGTCATTAAATCTGCAGCAGTTTTAGGAACCATAAAATGCATCCCGTTCATGTCGGCTTGTAATTGAGGTTGAACAGGTAATATTACATCGCCATACTCTTGCTTATTAAAGATGTTAATAACTTCATCATGAAAGGTCTTCAGCTTGACCCGCTTCTCCCACAACACATCACGGTATTTTGGTTCGAGCTTAACATACATATCTACGCAGTCCTCGACATCACGAATGTCCTCGCCTAGTAGCCATCGCAATATACTAGGTTCACCACAGCGTTTAATTAGTTTTTGCCACATATCCCTAGAGTGAGATGTATTTAGCTTCATCGCCTTACGAAAATCGTTAGCATTATGAAGTTTGCCTGTATATGGGCAAGCACTTTCATAGCTTCGTTGTAGTGTAAGAATAGTACGTCTACAATTTTCGTCACTAAATAGATTAAGAACATCAGACATATATACGCTTAATGGATCATCAACCATACGCTTTCGCAAGGCTCTACTATTTGGGGCCTTATATGATTGTCTAAGCGCTTCTTGAAAATTCATACCTTTTCTTGTAGCCACCAATACATCGTCTTCAAACGGAATATTTGTATATCGATATAAGCAGTAAGCGTTGGTCCAACAAACATACTGTCTCATTAAGCTAACAATACTAGGCATATCCGGTGCCGATAATTTTAAAATCATATTAAGCAGCATTGTAAAATGATAACCGTTTTCTTCAGTGGCGCTAGGAGCTACATATACATCCTTAGTGCCATACCCATATGTTTCCTTTAGTCGCTTTTCAAACATAGACCTTAATGCTTTGAACGTTTTGTTTAAAAATTTTCTGTTAAAGTCCGTCATAGCATATGAATCGCCAAAGAATTTAAGCACAGGCATAATCTCATTTTCACGAATGTAATCAACAGTCAACTCATGACGAATTCTAAATCTATCAACGAAGATAGCCTTGCGTTTCTTAAAGTCGAATCGCAACGTTTCCGTACACATTCCGTGGTCGTTTTTTCTACCGTCAAAGAAAAGCTGTATGGCTTGATATCTAATTTTTAAATCTAGGAAGTGCTTGTAATTAATAACCTCCACATAAGCAGTCACAGGATATACTGTCTCGTCACTAATGGAATAGTAAATTTTATGATCGTAGGGGTTAGAGGATGCTTGGCAGTTTGGGCAGGTATAGTATTTGGCACCAGTAACGTATCCATTATGATATGAATATTTACGCTGCCATTTACCGCCAAACGTAAATCCACAGTCGATATGGTGGATGGTTGTGTATTCCGCGCCATAAGGAGCCTCTAGGATTACGCTATCGAACATTTTGTGAATATAGGTACTGGATACAATCTCCACCGCGAAACCCTCCTTTTAGTCGCCAAACATAGCAAAGAGGTCAGCGGTTTCTTCTACACTAGGCTCAACCATTGGCGGGTTTTCCTCTGTAGCTGGTTCATTGTCAACTGGAGCAGGTTCTTTGGCTGTTTTAGACTTACGGCTACGTTTTGGTTTTTCTTCCTTTGCCGCATCTTCCGTTTTGTCTTTAGAAGTAGCTGCCTTAGGAGGCTCTACCACATCAAAGGCTTTTACAATTGCATTAGATGCCTTCATTACACCTTCTGTATACGCTATACCCGCCTGGTATTCTTCAGCGTTACCAGGGTCCATTTCAATTGCCTTTTGTAATATGTCTAGCGACTTTTTACATATGTCTGCTTGGCTTTTAAATTGTTGTTTAGCCATATTTAAGCCTCCTTCTCTGCCATGATGGATTTTAAATCTGTGATAAGATCATCCGTTAAAGAGTCGCTAGACGGACGAGTAACGCCATGCTTGCTAAAAATTGCAAGTGCTTTTTTTGCTTTTACCCCATCTTCGCCCATCCATTCACGGAATTCCTTATAAAAGGCTTTTTTATCTACAGGTTCGTCACTTACATCCAATGCGGGTTCAGGTTCTGGTTCAGGTTCTGGTTCAGGTTTTGGAACAGATTTAACCTTTTCTTGAACGACTGGCTGAGGTTGTAATTCTGCTTTAGGCGACGGATCAGCGTCAAGAGGAAGTACTGGAAGGTCGTCATCCGTAATTTCTGGAGTTTTCTGTTTTTCCTGCTTTGTAGCAGTCTCTGTTTTAGGTGCAGTTTCACACATTGCTTTTGTTACTTGTTCAGCAGGGTGCTTTTCATCATGACAATTGCCGCAGCATTGATGGTTTAAAATTTCATTCCATTCTGCGATTTTAAGTGCAAGATCTTCTGTGTCATTGAATTTAATTGTTAAAATATTTTGATTTTCCATGATAGTTTCTCCTTTAGAATTTAAACAGTAATTCATCATCAACTAATTTCCCTTCAACGATTTTAGGGATTCCAATTTCCTGGAGTTTACGAATTACGCTACGACTTTTGGATATGTAAATAGTATTTCTTTCAATTTGTACTGCTGTTGGTTTAATTACATATGGCTCTGTTGCAAGCGCAGGCGCCACACAAATGACTTTATTGTTAATATCTATACCGACTTTGAAATATTCCGAGCCTTTTAATTTCCTGTAAGCCGGCATTGAAAGTTTGATATAGCTATTTGTAGTAACTATAGCTACCTTTTGTAATGGTTCGTGTTTGCCCCTGTTATCTGCAAAGAAATTAAAATCAAATGCATTTACAGCAGGTTTAGATTTTATTGCTTTTATTTCAGGCATTTTATCTCCTTATCTGGTATAATTTATATAGGATATTTTTATCTTTGCCCTTTACGCATTGCCGTGCGTGAGGGCATTTTTACTTTTACGGCGAACATGTTCATCGTGGCAATGCTTGCACACTCTAATCGCCTTACGATTACTCTCGTCATAAATGTAGTTATGAGTGTATGGAATTAACCTAACACCGCATTTTGTGCATATTCGAATTGGAGCTCTCATCGTATCAACATCCAAATCAACCAGCCATAGAACATAATGCCGGTAGCCGTTAAGACTAAAATAAATAACGCTCCGATTACATCAATACCGTCCATAATGCTCATCCTCCTTAAATGATTTATAAAGCATAACAACAGCTGATATCGTGCATGCAATCAAAAGTATTACTGTAGACGAATGCAACTCGTATCCTTGCACATCGGATCCTTCCAAAATTCCGAAGCATGCAACCAACATAATCAACGCTAATGTTTTCATTTTTCACTCTCCTATTCTTGCTTGGCATCGTTTCCCTAGCCATGCATTAAACGAATCTAAATGGATCAATCGTTTACCTCCTCGGGCCCCTATCTTCATCGACGGGAAATCAAAGTCGGCTGCCCATTGTCGAATCACATCTTGAGGAACACTTGCTAGTTCAGCAGCCTCAGCGACTGTTATGCATAATTTATTCCTGTCCACAATAATCCTCCTTTATACCTTCTTTATAGATGTTCATAAAATTTTCATGAATATTTTGTGTATTCTTAAATAATTGTTTGTATAATCACCTTGAAAGGAGGTGATTATATGGGTAAGAATCAACATGTTGTGCCATCAAAAAGTGGTGGCTGGGATGTTAAAGGCGCTGGAAATTCTAAAGCGACCAAACACTTTGACACAAAGAAACCAGCAACTGATTACGCGCGCAAGATTAGTCGTAATCAAGGTAGTGAATTAGTTGTTCACAATAAAGATGGACGGATAGCCCAAAAGGACAGCCACGGACATGATCCACACCCACCAAAAGGCTAGTCATAATTAGGAGTTAGCACGGCGATATAGTTTGGCGAAGGCTCGACATCATCTTCAGTGATAACCGCAGCTACTGTATCGTCGTCTTCTCGCTTTATTACAATCTTTGTGTATTGGTCTGTGTTTAAAATACTATTTGGTTTCATTTTTTCTCCTTTACGGTAAAACCGTAATCAACTATAAAAAAATAATATCATCATAAGCGACATTGAATACCTGTTCTATCTTAGATATATTTGGTACGTCTGGATAAGATCGCTTACGCTCCCAGTTTCCCCAAGTCTCAGTAGATACGCCAATTTCTTTTGCGGCCTGAGCCTGTGTCCAAGACTTGGATGCGCGGAGCATTCTAAGTGTATATTTCATAAATTACCTCCTTTCTTATTAACATCACTTATTACTATGACTAGAGTATACTACGGTTTTACCGTAATGTCTATTAAATTTCCGTAAATTATCGTAAAATTTTAGTTTAAATATTGAATTTATTACGGAAATATCGTATTATGTTATTAATTATTATGAATTTATTATAGAGAGGAAATTTAAGATGAGTGATTTAGGCAATAAGGAAATTATGGCGCAAAATCTCCAAAGGCTAATGGATAGTCGCGGAATAGACAGAAATAAATTATGTGCTGATTTAGGGTTTAAATACACTACTTTAACAGATTGGTTGAAAGGCAATACATACCCAAGAATAGATAAAATTGAAATGATGGCAAACTATTTTCACGTGCCAAAATCGGAATTAGTAGAAAGGCAGGATAAAACCGAAGAGGAATATTACCTAGATAAAGAAGCTGCTGAATTCGCAGAGTACTTGCGCACACGCCCAGGGGCCCGTATGCTATTCTCTGCAGCAAAAGATATTAGTAAGGAGGATATGGAGAAAGCAGTTGAATATATAGAACTATTAAAATTAAAAAATAAATAGTATATAAGGGAGAGTGTTAATTTGGTAGTTAATGTAATTTACTGTGATTTACCACATGCCAACGCTGTGTCGGAGGAATGTGAAGATGTGGATACCCATAATATCTACATAAATAAAAATCTCCCCCATGATCGCATGAGGGAGGAAATCAAGCATGAATTAATTCATATTATTAATGATGACTTTTACTTGGATAAACACGTGGACCTTGTCGAACAGATGGTTCGTAGGTCTCACGTTGACGACTCCGAATTGGAAAATATAGCTTTCTACCACCATTATTTATCGGCGTTATAAGGGAATGTATAAAGGGAGATTTAAAAATGAAAAAGACTTTATTAATTACTACTATGCTTGCCTTAGTTACAATTACAGGATTCGCTAGAACTGAAGTATCTCATGATGAATTTAAGGCCTTAGACGGTCCAAAGGTGCTAGTGCATTACGATGACGGGAGCACTGAATTACTAGACGAACAGGAATATCTTGAACGCACTATTAGTATGACACAAGAAGAAATGGACGACTTACACAAAGTCGACGAAGGTACTAAGAAAGCATTAGCAAACCGACAAGCTGATATCGAGATACTCCGAACTTATCCTGGAGAGGTTCAGCAAGAACAGCCTAAAAAGGAAAAGAAAAAGCACTGGTATGACAATGTATTAGATTCTGTATTTTAGCCATTAGAATTTTTTAGGAGTAAATTATGCAAGAAGCAGTAAGACTTGAAGAAGCAAATCAAAGCCTTGAATTTATTATTGACGAAATTTCGGAACGAAAGTACTGGTTCGTCAGAACCAACGGAGGCGATTATTACAATGAATACTTTAACGAGGGATTCATAGCGGTAGGTTTTAACTCTATCACAGACCAATCACCTATTATTCGTGCCGAGGAAGACCCTGTTTACAAAATAGCCCTGCAGGAGAAAATAAAATTTGAGGCAGAGTCATCTTCTACAGAGGATAAACAGATTAAGCCTGGTCTTATAATTAATCAGTTAAAACGTTTTTTAGTAGAGATGTCTGTTGGAGATATTGTTCTGATTCCTAGCGTGAACTCACAATACATCTCATTTGGTCAAATAGTTTCTGATACATACCTTATTAATGAATCTGAGTTAGCGGAAGATGGTTGCCCGTTCATAAAAAGAAGGTCTATTAAGTGGTTGAAGACTTTAAAGAAAGAGCGCTTAGATCCATATCTGTATAAAGCAATTATGTCTCATCACGTAATTACTGACGTATCGGATTCTGCGACCTTTATTAACCGCTCACTATCAGATATGTATATTCAAAACGATAAAGCCCACATAACTCTAAGAGTTAGAACAAACAACCCGATTCAAATATCGGATATTAGTACTCTTATTAACAGTTTTGAAGAAATTGCTGTGGCTGCAGATTTTAGTCCGGAGGAAATAAAAGCGATAAAAGAGGCCGAACTAAAAATTAATGTTCAGTCACCAGGCCCTGTTGAATTCGTTATAGCTATAGTAGGTATAGGGGTTGTAATAGGCGCTATTATGGCTATTAATGTCCATAAAGCTGTTAATGCGGCAAAAGAACAAGGTGGAGAAGTCACAACAGCGATCGGATTCACAGGCATAACCCAAACATGTAAAATTAACAGACCTAGTCAAAAGTCAGATGACATTGATACCCAAGCTCTGGTTAAAAAAATTCTAAACTCTCCTGATGCAGTAAAAAAAATAGAAAAAATCAAAGAAACTCTTGATCGACTAGACACCAAATTGCCAAACGAAAAAGACAGCCAAGATTAGCTGTCTTTATGGTACTGAATTCTTATGTAGAAAAATTTAAGTTGTATGAAAATAGCCAAGAGGATTGCCACTGGGCCATTAACAAATATACCTTTAATATAGATATTTATACTATCAAAGTATAATGATGGTAACAACAAAATTACTGTAATTATACAAATGCAAAAAGCATTAATAGACCACTCTAATCGCTTAAATACGTTCATAGCACATCCTCCTTCCTTTACCATCATTATATGACTTACTTAACAATTTGTGCAATACCCCTACTATAAAAAAAGTAGCCCTCACTACAGTGAGGGCTACTAAAAATTGCATACCTTAGAGGTACTTCATTTTTACTCCAATATAATTATATCATAAAACCTCTAAGGCTTGTTTCTTATACTCAAATTTAAGCCAAGGAGGTTATTTTTATGGCTAAAAAACGATCCGATGGCCGCTACCAGGTATCAAAGATGATAAGCGGCAAGCGTAAATACTTTTATGGCACAACTAGGAAAGCGGCTATAGAAGCTATGGAGAAATACGTAAATACTAATCAATCATGTGCCAATTTCGATGATACTATTTCATTAAATACATGGATTAATATATGGCTGCAATTAAAAGAAAAGAGTATAACACCAGCTACCTATCAAAGTTATACAGGAATCATTAATCGTTATATTAGAGATAAAATCGGCGGCGTAAAGTTAGCTGAAATTAAACCTAATACATTACGATATGTCTTTGAGTCAATGGACGGATTGTCATCAAGAACTATATCATACACCATGACAATCCTAGGTTCAATATTAGAGCAAGCGGTAAAAGATGATATAATCCCTAAGAATTATATGAAAAATATAGACCGGCCTAAACAAGTTAAGGTTCGCCAAATGGTCACATTATCTGCAAACGAAGTCAAAAATTTTCTGTCCAATATCTCAAACACCGAACACCATGCACTATTTAAATTAGCATTTGCAACCGGTATGCGGCGCTCTGAATTACTAGGCCTAAGATGGTCTGATGTCGACTTTAAAAAGTCGACCATATCCATTTCACAAACAGCACTCAAAATCGGATCAACTGCAGTTATATCAAATACAACTAAAACTACATCATCAAAACGGATAATAGCCATTGATACGGAAACACTCCAGGAGCTTATGAAGCATAAAACGATCATAGACAAACGCAGAATCAAGACTATGAATTGGATTAATAACAATCTAGTATTTCCTGGCATTAAAGGTGCCCCTCGCTGTCCTGATGAAGTTAGCAAGCTATGCAAGAAATACGCTAATTTAATCGGCAAGCCATCTTTTACAATGCACGGCACAAGACATACCCACGCCACTCTTCTCATCGAAAATGGGGCAAATATGAAAGCCATACAGGAACGTCTAGGGCATGCTTCATTTCAAGAAACAATGGACACCTATTCACATGTCACTCCTAAGATGGAGGATGACATCGTGGAACGAATTTCTAAAATATTCTGATGTCAAAATGATGTCAAACCACACAAGACTTTATGATGTCAAACAAAAATAAGGGCTTACAGAATTACCTGTAAGCCCTTATTTAATCAGCTTGGTGCGGTTGGAGGGACTTGAACCCTCACGAGCGTACGCTCACCACCCCCTC
>OGKO01000362.1_pt1 | contig 36695 bp, 29 predicted proteins | sample 1572451 | NCBI WGS metagenome assembly OGKO01 (sample SAMEA2582089, study PRJEB24529) | metagenome | biome: Human gut stool | place: China | collected 2011 | reverse complement strand
TAGGAATAGTTATGGGTAGCGATTCTGATATGCCTGTTATGGCTAAGGCAGCAGACATATTAGATAAGTTAGGTGTATCTTATGAGATGACAATTATCTCAGCACACAGGGAACCAGATGTATTCTTCGAATATGCTAAAACAGCAGAAGAAAAAGGCTTCAAGGTAATCATAGCAGGTGCAGGAATGGCAGCGCATTTGCCAGGAATGTGTGCAGCTATATTCCCTATGCCAGTCATAGGAATTCCTATGCATACAACTTCTCTTGGAGGTAGAGATTCATTATATTCAATAGTTCAGATGCCAACAGGTATTCCGGTTGCGACAGTAGCTATTAATGGTGGTGCTAATGCAGGAATACTTGCAGCAAAGATTCTTGCAACCAGTGATGCGGATTTACTTGCACGCCTGAAAGAGTATTCTAAAAACTTAAAAGAGCAGGTTGAGGCAAAGGATGCCAGATTGCAGGAAGTGGGATATAAGAACTACTAATTAGATTTATTAACATTTATGATTGGTAAAATCGAAAAATACCCGATATACTATAAGCGACAATAATAGATTAAAACACAGATATTAGGAGGAAAAATAAATGGATTACAAGAACGCGGGCGTAGATATCGAAGCAGGATATGAGTCAGTGGAACTGATGAAGAAGTTTGTAAAGGGAACCATGCGTCCGGAGGTATTAGGCGGACTTGGCGGATTTTCCGGTGCTTTTTCTATGGAAGCAATCAAAGGAATGGAGGAGCCTGTTCTTTTATCTGGAACAGATGGATGTGGAACAAAAGTAAAACTTGCATTTCTTTTGGATAAACATGATACGATCGGTATTGACTGTGTCGCAATGTGTGTCAATGATGTTGCCTGCGCAGGCGGTGAACCATTATTTTTCTTAGATTATATCGCATGTGGCAAAAACTATCCGGAGAAGATCGCAACGATCGTAAGCGGAGTGGCAGAAGGCTGTAAACAGTCCGGCTGTGCATTGATCGGTGGTGAAACCGCAGAACATCCGGGACTTATGCCGGAAGATGAGTACGATCTCGCAGGATTTACCGTAGGTGTCGTAGATAAAAAAGACATCATCACAGGAGAAAACTTAAAAGCCGGTGATGTGCTGATCGGCATGGCTTCCACCGGAGTACATTCCAACGGATTTTCCCTTGTAAGAAAAATCTTTAAAATGGATAAAGAAACGTTAAATACATACCATGAGGAGCTTGGCAAAACATTAGGCGAAGCATTATTAGCTCCGACAAGAATTTATGTAAAAGCTTTGAAAAATGTAAAAGAGGCAGGTGTCCGTGTGAAAGCGTGCAGCCATATCACAGGCGGCGGTTTCTACGAGAACGTTCCAAGAATGTTACCGGAAGGCAAACATGCAGTCATCAAAAAAGACAGCTACGAAGTTCCGGCTATCTTTAAAATGATGGCACGTGAAGGACAGGTAGAGGAGCATATGATGTACAATACTTATAACATGGGTATTGGTATGATCGTTGCAGTTGATCCTGCTGATATGGAAAAAACAATGGAAGCAATGAAAGCAGCCGGAGATATACCATATGTGATCGGTGAGATCAAAGACGGTGAAAAAGGAGTAACCTTATGCTAAAAGTTGCAGTTTTGGTATCCGGCGGAGGAACGAATCTTCAGGCAATTTTAGATGCGATTGATAACGGGACAATCACAAATGCAAAGGTGGAAGTTGTTATCAGCAATAATAAAAATGCATATGCCTTAGAACGTGCCAAAAATCATGGGATTGAAGCACTTTGCATTTCTCCGAAAGATTACGAGACAAGAGATGCGTTTAATGAGGCATTTTTGGAAAAATTAGATTCCTACAACCCGGATCTGATCGTATTGGCGGGATTTTTAGTTGTAATTCCGGAACAGATGATCGCAAAATACAGGAACCGTATCATCAACATTCATCCGTCCCTGATTCCGTCTTTCTGTGGAACCGGTTATTATGGATTGAAAGTGCATGAAGGAGTGTTAAACCGTGGCGTGAAAGTGACCGGTGCAACGGTTCATTTTGTGGATGAGGGAACAGACACAGGACCTATCATTTTACAGAAGGCAGTTGAAGTGCAGCAGGAGGATACACCGGAAATCTTGCAGCGGCGCGTCATGGAACAGGCTGAGTGGATCATCATGCCGAAGGCAATTGACCTGATCGCGAACGGTAAAGTCTCTGTTGTAGATGGCAGAGTGAGAATTGTCGAAGAGTAGTAATAGATGTGATTAAGAAAGGGAGAATCCGCATGAAAGTATTAGTAGTAGGAAGCGGCGGCCGTGAACATGCAATCTGCACCAGTGTCGCAAAAAGTCCGCGCGTAGATAAAATTTACTGTGCACCGGGCAATGCCGGAATCGCATCACTCGCAGAGTGTGTGCCGATCGGTGCCATGGAATTTGATAAATTAGTCGCTTTTGCAAAAGAAAAGGAAATCGATTTTACAATTGTAGGAATGGATGATCCTCTGGTTGGTGGAATCGTAGATATTTTCGAAGCAGAAGGGTTAAAAGTATTCGGACCTAAAAAAAATGCAGCAATCTTAGAGGGTTCTAAGGCTTTTTCCAAGGATCTTATGAAAAAATACAACATTCCGACTGCTGCATATGAGAATTTCACAGATCCGAAGGCAGCACTTGCATATCTTGAGACAGCCAAAATGCCAATCGTGTTAAAGGCAGACGGACTTGCACTTGGAAAAGGTGTTTTGATCTGCAATACTTTGGAGGAGGCGAAAGCCGGTGTCAAAGAGATCATGGAAGATAAAAAATTCGGAACAGCCGGAAATACAATGGTTATCGAAGAATTCATGACAGGACGTGAAGTATCTGTTTTATCTTTTGTAGACGGTAAAACGATTAAGATCATGTCTTCTGCGCAGGATCACAAACGTGCAAAAGACGGCGATCAGGGCTTGAATACCGGAGGAATGGGAAACTTCTCCCCAAGTCCTTTCTATACAAAAGAAGTAGATGATTTCTGTAAAAAATACATTTATCAGGCAACGGTAGATGCTATGGCAGCAGAGGGCAGACCATTTACAGGTGTTATTTTCTTTGGACTTATGTTAACCGCAGACGGACCAAGAGTGTTAGAGTACAATGCGAGATTTGGTGATCCGGAAGCACAGGTAGTTCTTCCAAGAATGAAAAATGACATCATCGACGTGATGGAAGCCTGTGTGGATGGAAAATTAGACACAATCGACCTTCAGTTTGAGGACAATGCAGCAGTCTGCGTTGTGCTTGCATCTGACGGCTATCCGGTAGCTTACGAAAAAGGGTTTGAAATCACAGGATTGGAAAACTTTGAGGGAAAAGACGATTATTTCTGTTTCCATGCCGGAACCAAATTCAATGAAGCCGGAAAAATCGTGACAAATGGTGGACGTGTCCTTGGCATCACTGCGACAGGAAAAGACTTAAAAGAGGCAAGAAAGAAAGCCTACGAAGCAACTGAGTGGGTAAATTTTGCCAACAAATATATGCGTCATGACATTGGAAAAGCGATTGATGAAGCGTAGATAAGTTTAGAAAAAGCAATACATAAGGCGAAGCATTTTCGCCCGAAGCGCTCAGAAGAAAGACAGCATTTCCGGAAAGCCAGATAAAATACTGGCAAGCCGGAAATGCTGTACTTGGTCTGGGCGTTTTTCTTTAAAATTCGTTACGGTTCACTCGTACTTCGTTCCAGTAACTAAAATTCAGTATGGAATAATTGCGAAAAAACATTGCATATTTGCCTCAATCGGGTATAATTATAGTTGGTACATTCCAGCTTTGGAATGAATTTCAGGAAAAACGGACTGGGAAATAATTCCGAAAACAGTTTTTCCAAAAAGCAGGGAGAATTACATGTCACAATCTGTAATGATTAAAAGCAACAAATATGGTATTAATCTGGTGCTGGACCCGAATATACCGTTTGTGGAATTATTAAAGGATGTCATTGAAAAGTTCAAGGCGTCAGAAAAATTCTTTAAAAATGCAGAGTTAGCCATTTCTTTTGAAGGAAGGAAGCTTTCAGAAGAGGAAGAAAACCGTATTATCGAGGCGATCACAGAGAATACGACGATCCAGATTTTATGTATCGTACAAAATGGCAGTGAACAGGAAGCAGTCATGAAACAGCAGATTGAGTACTATCAGGCAGTACAGCAGCAGTTTATGAATGCAAACACCGGTTCCGGAGATTTTTACAGAGGAACGTTGCGTTCCGGACAGGTTATCGAAAGTGAATCCAGCGTCACTATTATCGGGGATGTGAATCCCGGTGCGAAGATCATCTCACAGGGGAATATCGTCATTCTTGGAGCGTTGAAAGGAAATGCACATGCGGGCAGCGCTGGCGACCGCAATTGCTTTATTTTTGCCCTGGATATGAACCCAATCCAGATTCAGATCGGGGATCTGATCGCCAAGAGCCCGGATAAAGAAAAAACCAGAAAACATCTGTTGAGACGCGAAAAAGTTCAGACCGCAGAGTCCCAGATCGCAGTGGCGAGGGACGGCAATATTTATATTGAGCCGGTCACAAAAGATATTTTAAACAGAATGTAAAATGCGAAATGCACAGGAGGAAATCATGAGCGAAGTTATTGTTATCACATCCGGAAAGGGTGGAGTAGGTAAGACTACTACAACTGCAAATGTAGGAACAGGTCTTGCACAGTTAAATAAAAAGGTAGTAATGATTGATACCGATATCGGTCTTCGTAACTTAGACGTTGTTATGGGATTAGAGAACCGTATCGTTTACAATTTAGTAGATGTTATCGAAGGCAAATGTCGTTTGAAACAGGCTCTTATCAAGGATAAAAAGTATCCGGAATTATGTCTGCTGCCATCCGCCCAGACAAGAGACAAAGACGCAGTGACACCAGAACAGATGGTAGAGCTGATCGAAGAACTGAGAAAAGAATTTGATTATATTTTACTTGACTGCCCAGCCGGAATTGAGCAGGGATTTAAGAATGCCATTGCAGGTGCAGACAGAGCATTAGTTGTCACAACACCTGAGGTATCTGCGATCCGTGATGCGGACAGAATTGTCGGTTTACTTGAAGCAAACGAGATGAAACGTATCGACCTTATTGTAAACCGTCTGAGAATGGATATGGTAAAACGCGGAGACATGATGAAAGTAGAGGATGTTACAGATATCCTTGCAGTAAATCTGATCGGTGCAGTACCGGATGATGAACATATTGTTGTTTCTACAAACCAGGGTGAACCATTAGTTGGTTCTGACTGCCTTGCTGGAAAAGCATATGCAAATATCAGCAGACGTATTATTGGAGAAGAAGTTCCATTTTTAGATTTGGAAGTAAAACAGGGTGTATTTGGAAAATTAATGGATTTGTTTAAGAAAAACTAAGGGGGAGAAACCACATGGGTTTAATGGATTTATTCAAAAAGAAAAGTTCTGGTGATGTTGCAAAGGATCGTTTGAAACTTTTACTTGTGTCTGACCGTGCAAACTGCTCTCCTGAGATGATGGAAATGATCAAACGAGACATTATCCAGGTAATTTCCAAGTACATGGATATTGATGCAGACGCGCTGGATGTAAAAATCACTGAGACAGAGTCCGATTCCAACAATGGTATGGTTCCGGCATTGTTTGCCAATATTCCGATTAAGGATATGAAACATAAACCGGATAATCGTTAAGATGTTTGGATGACTGGAGTTTAGCTGGGTATTGTAGGCAGATTTTGTGGCTGCTTTATAGGTTGTGATTGGCTTGTGCATGGAATTTAATATCTGCCTGTTTTATGTTATGGATACAGCTATAAAATCTGTTAATTTACGTTAAGTTGATTACTTACAATTTTCATATATATGACGGCTGGAATTTTACTTGGGAATCAGCTGAATTTTTGTTATTACTTGGTATGTTATAATAGGGAGCGCAAAACCCTGCATAATTGCAAAGATTATGCAGGGTTTTTCTTTCAAAAAAGAAAAGAAAATCTTGTATTATAAGCATTAAAATTGTCTTTTAAGAAAAACGAAATAACCTTTACAATAACCAGAGAAATTGATATAAATAACTTATGAGAACCGTTTCTACTAAAAATAATGAGGTGAAAATATGTTTAGAGCAGGAATTGATTTAGGAGGAACGAACATTAAGGCAGGAATCGTTGACGAAAACCAGAAAATCCTGGCAGAGGGTTCTGTGCCAACGAGAGTTGGACGACCATATGAGGAAATCATGAAAGATATGGCAGTTCTTGTAAAGGATTTGTTAAAAAAGATCGGTGCAGATGAGAGAGAGCTATTGAGCATTGGAGTGGGAAGTCCCGGTACAGTGGACGCGCAGAGTGGTGTTGTGTTATATTCCAACAATTTTGGCTGGAACAATGTGCCGCTTGTGGCAGAACTGAAAAAATATTTCCATTGTCCGGTCAGTATTTCGAATGACGCCAACTGCGCAGCTCTTGGAGAAGTGAAGGCAGGTGCAGCAAAAGAAGTGGTAGAGCATTACAAAAGAATCTATCCACAAGTGGATGCTGGAAAATAAAAAGACCATGCAGACAAAGAAAAAACTTTGTTTACACGGTCTTTTGCTTTAGAGAAAAGTATTTTGCAATAAAGCAACTCTTTGTTTATAAATTAGCATTTCTCAGGTTCTGGATAAGCAACACCGAAAGTCTCAACGGTAACGGTTTTCATTACCTGTGGCTGTAATGGACGGTCGGAGTAATCTGTTGTTGTTTCTGCAATCTTATTGACAACATCCATACCTTCGATCACTTTACCGAATGCAGCATACGCACCGTCTAAGTGTGGAGAGTTCTTGTGCATAATGAAGAACTGGGAGCCGGCAGAATCCGGGATCATAGTTCTTGCCATGGATAAAACACCTTCGGAGTGCTTTAAGTCATTTTTGAATCCGTTCTGGGAAAATTCTCCCTTGATCTGATAACCAGGACCACCCATTCCGGTTCCGTCCGGATCGCCACCCTGGATCATAAAGCCATTGATGACACGGTGGAAGATAACTCCGTCATAAAAGCCTTTTTTTACTAAACTGATAAAGTTATTTACGGTATTTGGTGCGATTTCAGGATAAAGCTCTGCTTTCATGATATCGCCGTTTTCCATTTCAATTGTAACAATTGGATTTGACATAATGTTTTTATTCCTTTCTGATGATTCGTTTTCAGGCAGAAAAAAATCTGATTGAAAACATCCTGTTTATTGTACCGAAAAAATGTGATTTCGTAAAGATAAATCAGGAATTATATTGCTTTGTATGTAAAATATTTTTGGCTGTATCAGTCCACGGGATTCTGGAAACAGGTTCTGATTTTTCGGGTGATAGAAGCATCTATAAAACCCTTCTCCGCCATATCGTCCAGAATATCACAAGTTTTTTCATGGGAAAGACCCTTTTTATAAGGGCGGTCTTCCGTGAGCGCCTGATAAATATCAATGCATGCCATGATGCGCTCCGGCTCATTTAATTCGGAAGCAGTTTTGCCAAAAGGATAACCTTTGCCATTCAATTTTTCATGGTGAAGTGCAGCCCAGTCGCGGACATCTTCAAAGTCATTGACGCCGGATAAAATCAGATAAGTATATCCTGCATGATTTTTCATTTTGGAAAATTCATCATCAGTCAGCTTATCCGGTTTTTCCAAAATATCATTATTGATTGCCATTTTTCCAATGTCATGAAGTGATCCTGCGAGATACATTTTCTGGATATCGAGAGAGCTGTAGCCGATATATTGTGCAAATGCGGCGGCTTTTTGTGCAACACCAATAGAGTGTCTGCTGGTAAAAGAGGATTTGTAGTCGACGATTTTGGCAAAAAAGTCAGCGATATCCTGACATGCCTGCCAGTCAAACGTCTGTTTTTCCCTTGGTACGAGCGCCCAGAGTTTTGTTTCGAAAGAATCATCTTTTAAATTGGCAAACTCTTTTTCAGAAAAAGTGTGGAAAAAAGCATTCACGCACGCGGCATCAAATAACCGGTCTGTATTTTTTCTGAGATATTGCTGCACAAAATCCCATTTATGCGTGCCAAATTCTCCGGAATTTCCAATGATATCCACAACATCACTGAGGTGGATGATCCGTGAAAATAAAGGAACTTCATCCCATTTTTTATGAAAAGGACCAGTGCCGTCAGCATGTTCGTGGTGATATAAAATCGTATTTGTCACATCTGTTTTAAAAGGAATTTTGGTAATATTCTGTTCTCCGTAAATGCAATGCAGATGTGTATTTTTTGCTGCAATATCAGTAGTCAGCCTGGTTGCAGGATGTTTCTGCAATTCTTCTGCGATGTATTGGGTAAGGGCATTGTCGTGAAGCAGGGCACATATCGCCAGATCCTGTATGGAGTCAGGAGACAGCCCAAAATACTGCCCCATGCGGACACTGATATATGCCACTCGCTTTCCATGTTTATTCGTTACATTTACCAGTTCTGCCTCGATACAGTCTAAAGCATAGGAACAGGCACTTATCAGACCTACAATATCAATTTCCATGTTTACTTTTTCATAAAATCAGTCCGTGCAAAAATCCAGAATGATTCTATAAAACCTCCTTAAATTAATAATAATTACTATTATTAAATATAAAATTTGTTGATTCTATTGTCAATACAGATTAGACCTGCGAATACAAAAAACTTTCTTGTAAAATCTGTCATTTTATGTTTTGATAGATGAAGAGTAAGTCAGGTAATTGTGAAACACAGGACATAAATTGGAGTTTCGCATTATCTAGGGAGAGTAATTTCAAAAAAGGAGACAGATCATGCCAGTTTTTGATTTTAGCAACGCTTCTGGTGAAAAAGAAGCGTTTGTATGTACATATACCACATTTGCATCAGAAAGTCCGGAGAAAACCCCGGAAGATCCAATCTTAGTATTAGACAACAGCAAAAAACAGTGGAATCATCATTCCACCGGAGTATTTTGTAACCAGAGCCAGTGGACAGCCTTTGAATTCAAAGAGGAAGAGGAGACTTTCCGCGCAGATATTTTGCAGGTGGATGCGCGTTTTGTGAACCTGATCAAATGGCTTGGAGAAAACCGCATCAATGTGCTTTTGTCCGGGGAAAACAGAGCAGACGGGTATGCAGTTTATAAAATCAGGGAGAATGCGTTCCACGGAGGAACAAAACTGTCAGCGGCAGACGGATTTTTGCAGTATGTAATGGAACGTCTGTTATCCAGCAGCGCACCGGAACAGGAAGACGAGGACGAGGAGTTAGACGAGAGCGGCGACAGCATGAAGCTGACGAGTATCCAGAGCATTTCGGACTTTTTAAACTGTGCCGGAAGAACCATGCCGGATAACATCAGACTGTGGGCGAGAAGAAATCTTGCGGTTGCCCGTTCGAGTGAAGTGTCAGCGGAGGAACGCCGCCATGCACAGCGCGCGCTTTCTATTATGACAAATATCCAGTGGAAAAATAATTATTTTGAAGCAATCGATCCGGTGGAGGCACGCAGAATTTTAGATGAAGAACTGTATGGAATGGAAAAAGTAAAACAGCGTATCATGGAGACCATTATCCAGATCAACCGTACCCATACGCTGCCAGTTTATGGACTGTTGTTAGTAGGACCGGCAGGAACCGGAAAGTCACAGATCGCATATGCGGTGGCAAGAATTTTAAAACTTCCATGGACAACACTCGACATGAGCTCTATCAATGATCCGGAGCAGTTGACCGGAAGCTCGCGTATCTATGGAAATGCAAAGCCGGGTATTATTATGGAAGCATTTTCCATGGCGGGAGAGTCAAATCTGGTATTTATTATCAACGAGCTTGATAAGGCAGCCTCTGGAAAAGGAAACGGCAATCCGGCGGATGTGCTTCTTACCTTATTAGATAATCTTGGATTTACAGATAATTATATGGAATGTATGATCCCGACAGGCGGCGTTTATCCGATCGCGACAGCCAATGTAAAAGAGGACATCAGTGCACCGCTTATGTCGCGTTTTGCTGTGATCGATATTCCGGATTACACACAGGAGGAAAAAAAGATTATTTTCTCCAGGTTTGCCTTGCCAAAGGTGTTAAAGAGAATTGGCTTACAGCAGGGCGAGATCGTGCTGACAGAGGAAGGGTTAGATGAACTGATCGAACAGTACCGCAATACCTCCGGAATCCGTGATCTTGAGCAGGCAGCCGAGCACCTTGCAGCAAATGCACTGTACCAGATCGAGGTTGACCATGTAAAGCAGGTCGTATTTGATGCGGAAATGGTAAAGAAATTATTTGCATAAAAAACAAAATATATGACAGGTGAAAAGACCACTTCATGAAATTTTTCGTGAGGTGGTCTTTTTCTGTCCGAATTAATGGACAGAAAATATGGATAATGGGAAGCAACAAGAGGGCAAAATGACGGAAAGTGAGGAGCATGGCAGATGAAAATGGAATATCAGATTATTGCGGTAGACTTTGACGGAACACTTTGTACGGACTGCTTCCCAAAGATTGGACAGCCGAATACAGCACTGATCGAACTGCTGAAAGGATTGAGAAGGCAGGGACGCCAGATTATTTTGTGGACGTGCCGCTGTGGAAATCAGTTAGAGGAAGCAGTGGAATGGTGCAGGAAGTGGGAACTGGAATTTGATGCGGTGAATGAGAATCTGCCGGAGATTATCGAAAGGTACGGATCAGACGGAAGAAAGATTTATGCGGATGTTTATATTGATGACAAAAGCTGTTTTCCATGGGAGGTAAAAAAGGATGAGAAAGTTGGATTATGAATTTATTTTTACATGCGGTATTGTTGCATTTATCGCAGCGCTTGGAATGGTAGCTGGCATTGTTGTGCTGGCTGGGGCAAAGATTTATGTTTATAACCTGCCTTTGATCGTGGGAAGCTTTCTGGCTATCGGAGGACTTTTGTGGGGATTATTGTTAGTTTTGGACAATGATAAGGTGGAAAAAAGGACAAAACATCGTTACTGCTCAGACAGTATCTGAGCACTTTGCTGTATCATACATATCAGTTACCATATTTACCAGATTAAGGTTGACGCTCTTTCGGGAATTACATATAATAAGCTTGATTTACTATGCCTTCTGGAACGATACAGAAGGTATCTGGAGGAAAAATGAGAAGAAACCTTAATATAAAACAGAGAAAATGGCGAAGTCTGATCTTTGCAACGATTTTTGGTGTGACAGCAGCGACTGCGGTCATTACGGTAAAACCGTTGGAAAGTTATGCGTATACGGAGACAGCGGGTGTTTTGAATGATGGACCGGTACAGATGCGGAAAGCTCCGGTAGATGGGGACAAGATCACATCTTTAGCTGCGGGTACAGCAGTCCGTGTGATTGATGAAGTGGATGGCTCCGATGGAATGAAATGGTACAAGGTACAGATTTCCTATAATGGAATGGCATCCACCGGATATATCCGGTCAGATTTTATCACACTGTCAACGGAAGATACCTCTGCCGGAAGTGCAATCACAGACAGTTCAGCACAGGGAGCGGCCGGAGTGGTCACGAACACCAATGGCAATGTTTACGTGAGAACCGGAGCAAGCACTGCGTATTCACCGGTGACCATGGTAAAAAGAGACCAGACGGTGAATGTGCTGGGACAGACAACGACGAATGGAACAATCTGGTATAATGTGACGTTTCATAAAGACGGAGTGGATTATGCCGGCTGGATCTGTGGAACATACCTTGCGGTAACAGGGCAGACTTCTGCGGATGGATCGCAGGGAGCTACTACAACAGTGACGGACGAAGAATATGTTGCATCGTTAAAATCAGCAGGATTTCCGGACAGCTATTGTAACTCACTTCTTGCATTGCACCAGAAGTATCCAAACTGGCAGTTCGTTCCGGTACAGACAGGACTAGACTGGAATACCGTCATTGCAAATGAGAGTGTTGTCGGAAGGAATCTGGTGCAGAGTTCTTCCAATGATGCGAGAAAGTCAACGGAGATGGGAGCCTACGACTGGGCGACCAACAAATGGTATGGTTATGACGGAGCAGGCTGGGTAAGTGCCTCCTCCAATTACATAGCATATTGCATGGATCCGAGAAATTACTTAAATGATACTTACATTTTTCAGTTTGAGACATTGGAATATGCACCATATCAGAATGTGACCGGAGTTGGAAACATTCTTTCGGGCAGTTTTATGAGTGGCAGCTATACAGATACAGACGGAGCATCGCGAAGCTATGCAGATACTTTCATGGAAGTGGGACAGAACATGAGTGTCAGTCCTTATCATCTGGCTGCAAGATGTAAGCAGGAGCAGGGAAATAAGGGGACAAGTCCTTTGATCTCTGGCAATTACTCTGGCTATAATGGATATTACAATTACTTTAATATCGGAGCATATACGACATCGTCTGCGTCTGCGACGGTCAACGGATTGATTTATGCGAAAAATAACGACTGGAATTCTATTTATAAATCAATTAATGGTGGAGCTGGTATCGTTGGAAATAATTATGTGAAAAAAGGGCAGAACACCTTATATTTCCAGAAATTTAATGTGGTGAATATGAACAGCATATACTCACATCAGTACATGACAAATGTGCAGGCGGCAATGTCAGAAGGAAAAACAATGAGCACCGCTTATGCGGATAAATCACAGGGATTTATATTCCGTATTCCGGTGTATAGCAATATGCCGGAGTCAGCAGTGACGTTTTCAGACAGTGGTAATCCGAATAACTGGCTCTCTTCTCTCAGCGTAAGCGGATATGGACTGACACCGTCTTTCCAGGCAGCAGTAACCGATTATTCCGTGATCGTTGGAACCGAGGTAAGCTCGATCAATGTAGGTGCTTCGGCAGTTGCACCGAAAGCGGGAGTTTCCGGGGCGGGAACTTATGCATTGAATTATGGAAATAATGCAATCAACGTAACTTGTGTGTCACAGAGCGGTTCGGCAAAAACCTACACGATCAATGTGGTAAGACAGCAGCCGGCAGCAGACAATACCCAGACACCGGAAAGTGGTGGAACAACGGTTGCGGACGGCGTATCCGTTTCTACCTCCTATAAACTGGGAGATACCGTGATCACAGGTATTACACCGGGAACAGGCGCTTCTTCTGTACTTGCCAATATCTCAGCGGGAAGCGGCACGGTCAAAGTGCTGAAAGCAGATGGCACAGAAAATACCGGTGCAGTCGGAACAGGTAATAAAATTGCAGTATATGCAAATGGAACACTGGTGAAGCAGTATGACGTTGTCATTTACGGTGACATCAATGGAGATGGAAAAATCTCTGTGGTCGATCTGGTCATGATGCAGAAACAGATTCTTGGAACATCACAGCTTTCCGGTGCGTATGCAGCGGCTGCGGACATAAGCAGAGATGGAAAAGTTTCCGTAAAAGACCTTGTGCTTTTGCAGAAACATATTATAAATGCAGCACAGATTGAACAGTAACAGGGCTGTGTGGATAGAAAGAGTTATTTTAGTGAGAAAATACAATTTTCACGCATAAGAATGGAGAGTAAAATGAAAAAGAAATTAGGTGTGATCATTACACTGCTGACGTTATGCATCTGTCTTATGACACCGCAGATGCATGCACAGGCAGCTTCCGGAAAAACAACGATCGCTGTGTCATCCGGTTCAATCAATATCGGACAGACTGTGACCGTAACGGCAAAGGCACTAAGTGCATCCGGTGACAGTGCGTATGCCAATATGGTTTTGACGTATGATGCGGGTATTCTCGAATTTGTAAGCTGTACGGCAACCTATGGTGGCGGCGGTGGAAGTATTTCGGTAGCGAACGACAGCTTTAGTGTAACATTAAAAGCAATCAGTGCAGGAAAAGCTTCTATTTCACTTTCTGCTACGGATGGTGTTATTTACGGTACCGAAGAAGAATTGGATTCCATGGCTGGCAGCAGCACTTCTGTGACGGTCAAAAACGAAGCAGTAGGCAGCAGCACAGGAAGTAATAACAATACTGGAAGTAATACGAATACAGCGGCTTTATCCGCAGACAATTCGTTAAAAGCATTGACGATTTCGCCAGGAACTTTGTCACCTGCTTTTAAGGGAAGTACAACAAAGTATACGGCAACCGTGGATAATTCTGTGACAAGCATTGCCGTCAGTGCAACGCCTGTAAATGAAAAGGCAACCATTGAATCGGTTACCGGAAACACGAATCTTGCCGTCGGAGCAAATGTTGTTAAGATTGTCGTAAAGGCAGAAAACGGAACAACAGCCACTTATAAAATTACAGTGACAAGACAGGCAGCAGGAAATGCAGGAACCACCGGAGGTGAGACAACAACCACAGGCGGTGAAAATGGAGACAGTGAGAACGGGGACGCAGAGACACCGGAAGACACCGAGGAAGTACCGGCAACAGAAACTCCGGCGTCACAGGCAGACGTTGTGATCAATGATACAACTTATCACATCTCAGACAGTTTCACAGAGGAACAGATCCCGGCTGATTTTACAGAGGCCACAGTTCAGTTCCGGGGAACCGAGTGCAGGGGACTGACCTTTAATAAAGGAACAATCTCCCTGATCTATCTGGAAACTGACAATGTGGATTCGACAATAGGAAGATTCTTCATCTATGATGAGACAAGGGACGTTGTCTATGACTTCATGAAGTTCACAGCAGGAGAGAGCAGTTATGTGATCCCGCTTTTAGCACCGCTCGATTCAGTATTGCCGGACAGCTATGTGCAGGTGTCTTTGCAGATGCCGGAGAGCACGGTAATGACAGCGTATCAGCTTCCGGCAGCAGAGGGAGAGGAAGCTTCGGACTTTTATGTATTTTATGCAGTAAATCAGGATGGAACCGAGGGCTGGTATCAGTATGATGCGGCAGAAGGTACTTACCAGCGTGTAAACGGAAATATCACCGAGACAGCAGATTCCTCTTCGGATGACCTTGCGGCATTGCAGAGTGAGTATGATGAACTCTCAAAGAAATATAAAGATGTAAAATCCTTTTCCAGAAACATGATCGCTGTGATTATTTTTGTATTGGCAGTTGCCGTGGTGATTGGCTTGAACATCATCTTCTTTGGAAGAAAGAAAAAAGGAAAAGATGAACTCTTAGAGGACGATAACGTCGAACTCGAAGATGCAGAGTATGACGAAGATACAGATGAAGATCTAGATGAGGATGAAGTAGAAGATACCGAAAATGATAAAAAGCATTTCTTTGGAAAATTCCATGGACTTCGCAAAAAAAGAAATAATGCAGATGATTTTTTGATGGATGAGGACGAAGATTTTTCAGAAAATCAGATTAAGAAGAATTCAACACAAGCCGACATCACGATAATAGGCACCCAGCCAGAAATCAGGCAGGAGAAGACGATTGACTTGGTATTAGATGAACCGTCACAGGAAAAAACGAAAAAAGCAGAAAAAATAGAATCAGAAAGAGCAAAAGTAAAAGAAGCAAAAGCAGAAGAATCAGAAGATTCAGAGGACGACGATTACTTTGATGATGAGGAAGAGTATGTCGAGGAAGATCATCCGATCAACAGGGCTTACCGCGAATGGAATGATTATGAGGATGAATTCCCAGCTCCAGTGAAAAAAACAGTGACAGAACAAACATCTGAGCAAAAATCGTCCGAAGAGGATCAGAAAACCCAGCCAGAAAAAAATGAAACTTCTGTGAAAAACGAAAAAGGGTTGGAAGTTTTTGACTTAAATGATTTATAATATAAAATAAATAACTATGAATAGTATGAGGAGACAATATGCAATTACCATATACTGTAAAAGCAAAAAAAGCGATCGATATCGCCGGCAAAATGTCAAAATCATTACATCATAATTATATCGGAACCGAGCACTTGCTGATTGGTCTTTTGAAGGAAAATTCAGGAGCAGCGGCAAAAGTTCTGAATGAGAATGGTGTAGAGTTAGATAAAATCGTTGATCTGATCAAAGAGCTGATTGCTCCGGCAGGGGGGACAGCAGTAGCAGAATCAGATGGTTATTCCCCAAGAGCTGCAAAAGTTCTTGAAAATGCAGAGAAAGAGGCGGTCAGATTCCATGCGGATGCCGTCGGAACAGAACATATTCTGATCGCCATGATCAAAGAGACAGACTGTGTTGCATCCAGATTACTGACAACGCTGTCCGTCAACATGCAGAAAGTTTTTGTGGATACACTCATTGCTATGGGTGAGGATGCCAATCTTTACAGGGAAGAATTTCAAAACGGTCGTCCGGGAAAAAAGAAAAATAGCGAGGGAACACCGACACTTGATCAGTATTCCAGAGATCTGACACAGTTAGCAGCAGAGGGAGCACTTGATCCGGTTGTTGGGCGTGAGGCTGAGATCCAGAGAGTGATTCAGATCTTAAGCAGAAGAACAAAAAACAATCCATGCCTGATCGGAGAACCCGGAGTTGGTAAGACCGCGATTGTGGAAGGAATTGCTGAACGCATTGTATCTGGTCTTGTGCCGGATTCTGTTCAGGGAAAAAGAGTGGTATCATTAGACCTTTCCGGAATTGTCGCCGGTTCTAAATACCGTGGAGAATTTGAGGAACGTATCAAAAAAGTGATCCAGGAAGTAACAAAGGCTGGAAATGTACTGCTTTTTATCGATGAACTTCACACAATCATCGGGGCAGGTGGTGCTGAGGGCGCAATCGACGCTTCTAACATCTTAAAACCGGCACTTGCGCGTGGCGAACTTCAGATCATGGGAGCAACGACGATCACAGAATACCGTAAATACGTGGAAAAAGATGCAGCTTTAGAACGAAGATTCCAGCCGGTAACTGTGGAAGAACCAAGTGAGGAACAGACAGTTGCAATCTTAAAAGGTCTTCGCGGTAAATACGAAGCACACCACCATGTGAAGATCACAGATGAGGCAGTGGAAGCAGCAGTGCGCCTGTCAGCGCGCTATATCAATGACCGCTTTTTGCCAGACAAAGCAATTGACCTTATGGACGAGGCAGCGGCGAGAGTACGCTTTGGGGTTGCAAATCATACTGAAAAATTAGCGGAATTAAGAAATCAGATCACGGAAAAAGAATTACAGTTAGAGGATGCGCTGAGCAATTCGGATATTGCACTTGCAAGAGAGTACAAAGAGGAAAAAGAAGCATTCGAAGAACAGCTTGCAAAACAGAGGAAAAAGGCACAGCGTGAGATCAGCAGAAAAAATCTGTCAGTTTCAGAAGATGATGTGGCAGATGTCGTTTCCGGCTGGACAAAAATCCCTGTAAAGAAACTGGCAGAGGGGGAAGCAGCCCGCCTGAAAAAATTAGAGGCAACACTGCATAAACGTGTGGTAGGTCAGGAGGAAGCCGTGACAGCCGTAGCAAAAGCGGTAAGACGAGGCCGTGTCGGTTTGAAAGATCCGAGAAGACCGATTGGATCATTCCTTTTCTTGGGACCTACAGGTGTAGGTAAGACGGAGATCTCAAAGGCGCTTGCGGAAGCTGTTTTTGGCAATGAACAGGCAATGATCCGTGTAGATATGTCTGAGTATATGGAAAAGCACAGTGTTTCCAAAATGATCGGTTCCCCTCCAGGTTATGTAGGACATGAGGATGGCGGACAGCTCAGCGAGAAAGTGCGCAGAAATCCTTATTCTGTGATTTTATTCGATGAGATTGAAAAAGCGCATCCGGATGTATTCAATATTTTACTTCAGGTATTAGATGACGGACATATCACGGATTCACAGGGACGTAAGGTGGATTTTAAAAACACCATTATTATCATGACTTCCAATGCAGGAGCACAGTCCATTGTAGAACCGAAAAAACTGGGTTTTGCTTCCTCGGATGACGAAAAGCAGAATTATGAGCGCATGAAAAACAGCGTTATGGAGGAAGTGCGCAGAATTTTCAAACCAGAGTTTTTAAACCGTATTGATGAGACAATCGTATTCCGCTCACTGAACAAAAATGATATGAAACAGATCGTCACATTGATGTTGAAGGATCTGACAGACCGCTGTAAGAGCCAGATGGATATCACACTTCAGGTTCGCGACAGCGTGAAAAACTATATTGTGGAAAAGGCATACGAACCGAAATATGGCGCAAGACCACTCCGCCGCAAGATCCAGAATGAGATCGAGGATCAGCTGGCAGAAGAAATCTTAGACGGCAGGGTAAAAAAAGGCGATGAAGTGACCGTTACGACCAGAAAGAATGCGGTTGTTTTTGAAGTGCGGGAAAAATAATACTTGTTACTGGAACGGGGTACGAATGAACAGTAACCGGAATTATAAAAAAATCCTTAAATATGATGAAAATACTAGCAATCGAAAAGTAGTTGGGATATAATGATTTTACAAAATTTTACGGTGCAGCAGACAGAGAAAGACTGTACCACAGGAGGAAAAGATGAGCGCTATTAGTGAATTAATTCGTTCAGAAGCGGATGGAACGATCAGTTTTGGAGATTACACTCTGGATGCAAAGGCAAAGCTTGATAACTTTGAACATCAGGGAGACCTTTATAAGGTGAAGACTTATAAGGATATCACAAAGCTGGAGCGTAATGGTATGTTTGTTTATGAATCTGTACCGGGAACAGTAGCATATCATTTGAATGCGACAGACACAGGAATTTCTTTTTCCGTGGAAGGACCGGAAGATGCTCAGATCACACTGGAGTTAGAAGAAGAGACTGAGTATGAGATTACAGTAGACGGAACAAGCGCAGGCAGGATGAAAACCAATCTTGGCGGCAAGCTGACTGTCAGTGTGGAACTTGGAGATAAACCGGTAGAAGTTCAGATTCAGAAATGCTAAGAAATGATAAGGGGTTGTCAGAAACGGCAACTCCTTTTAATGTCAATCGGAACTATTTGCAGAGTTTCCGGTTATTTTTTTGATAGGGAAGGTTATATGGCAAAAGGAAAAACAAGTATTTTTTTCTGCCAGTCCTGCGGATACGAATCATCCAAATGGATGGGGCAGTGTCCGGGATGTAAGGAATGGAATACATTTGTAGAAGAAGTGGTAGACAAAAAGAGTGCGGGCACATTGGCAAAGCAGAAAGCGACAGCGTCAGAGGCAAAGGTATTGCCACTGTCCCAGATTGAGATGACCTGTGACAAACGTGTGTCAACCGGCATGAGAGAATTAGACCGCGTGCTTGGCGGAGGCATTGTGCAGGGTTCCATGGTGTTAGTGGGAGGTGATCCGGGAATCGGAAAATCCACATTGCTGCTTCAGGTATGCAGGAATCTGTCGGAGCATAACATCAAAGTACTCTATATTTCCGGGGAGGAATCTTTGCAGCAGATCAAAATTCGTGCGGAGCGCATCGGAAACTTTGGAGACAGCCTGAGATTGCTGTGTGAGACGAATCTTGATACCATAAAGGCAGTGATCGACCGGGAAAAACCGCAGATCGTTGTGATCGATTCGATCCAGACAATGTTTAACGAGGAAGTTTCCTCTGCACCGGGCAGCGTATCCCAGGTACGGGAATCGACCGGGGTACTCATGCAGATCGCAAAAGGAATGGGCATTTCGATTTTTATCGTAGGCCATGTGACAAAAGAGGGCGTGGTGGCAGGACCGAGAGTGTTAGAACATATGGTGGATACCGTGCTTTATTTTGAGGGTGACAGGCATGCGGCTTACCGTATTTTAAGAGGGGTAAAAAACCGTTTTGGTTCCACAAATGAGATCGGTGTATTTGAGATGCGGCAGGACGGTCTTATGGAAGTGGAAAATCCGTCCGAATATATGTTGAGCGGTAAACCGGAGGGGGCGTCCGGCTCTGTTGTGGCATGTTCCATGGAGGGGACAAGACCAATTCTTTTAGAGGTGCAGGCGCTTGTGTGCCACAGCAATTTCGGGATTCCGCGAAGGACAGCGGCAGGAACGGATTTTAACCGTGTCAATCTTCTGATGGCAGTTCTGGAAAAAAGGCTTGGATTAAAGCTGGGGGACTGTGACGCCTATGTGAACATCGCCGGAGGAATCAAAATGAATGAGCCGGCAATCGACCTTGGCATTGTGCTTGCATTGATCTCAAGTTATAAGGACAAACCGATCGATGAGAAAACCATTTGTTTTGGAGAAGTCGGATTAAGCGGTGAAGTCCGTGCGGTGAATATGGCGGAACAGCGGGTGCAGGAGGCAAAAAAGCTGGGCTTTGAGGTCTGCATTCTGCCGGAGGTCTGCAGAAAATCCATGACAGAGGTAAAAGGGATCAGACTGGTCGGTGTGAGCAGTCTTCTGGATGCCATAAACTATCTGAAATAAAAAAATTGTATGAATTTTATAAAAAATAAAGGAAATTGAAAAATTCTGCCGAATAATAAAAATATGGAGATTTTATTGAAACGATTTTTTATACGGTGCTTCGGGAGAGACTGTCAGATATCAGAGAGGTGATACATATGACAATACGGGAAGAACTTGAAAAAATGGAACGGGAGACATTAAGCCCTTATGCAACGCTCAGCGTGAACACGAAGGGCAGGGATAGGGAGGAAGAACAGTGTGATGTCAGACCTGTTTTTCAGCGCGACCGGGATCGAATCCTGCATTGTAAAGCGTTTCGGCGTTTGAAGAATAAGACGCAGGTTTTTCTGACTCCGAAGGGAGACCATTACCGGACAAGGCTGTCCCACACGTTAGAGGTGTCACAGAATGCAAGGACGATTGCAAAAGCGCTGCGTTTAAATGAAGATTTAGTGGAGGCGATTGCATTAGGTCATGATCTCGGGCATACCCCGTTTGGTCATGCTGGGGAGTTCGTGTTAAATGAAATCTGTGAGGATGGTTTCAGGCATAATGAACAGAGTGTCCGGATTGTCGAAAAACTTGAAAAGAATGGCATGGGATTAAACCTTACATGGGAAGTCCGGGACGGCATTTTAAACCACCAGTCCAAGTCAATGCCGCACACGTTAGAGGGAAAAGTAGTACGTTTATCCGATAAAATTGCCTATGTTTACCATGATGTGGATGATGCCATAAGGGCAGAGATCCTGACGGAGGATGATATTCCGTCAGAGATCCGTAAAACACTTGGTTTTACAACAAAACAGCGCTTAAATACACTCATACATAACGTGATCATGAACAGCATGGATCATGATGACATCCGGATGTCAGCAGATATTCAGGAAGCCATGTTTGAGCTGCGCCATTTTATGTTCGATCATGTATACACAAATCCAATTGCCAAGGGTGAGGAAGTGAAGGCTAAGGCAATGATCCGGCAGCTCTTCGGATTCTACAAAGATCACATTGAGTTTCTGCCGGAAAAATACCTCGCCATGCTTGATGAAGGGGAAAAGACGGAGCGTGTGATCTGCGATTACATTGCGGGCATGACTGACCAGTACGCCATCACCAAATTCAGCGAATACTTCCTGCCGCAGGCCTGGCAGGTGGATGGATATTAAAATAAATTGAACTATTGCAAAACTCATAGAAAACGTAAAGTAAGTTGTGGAAACGTGACAAAAGCTTGAGAAGACATTGGGGAACCGCCGGTTCTTAGAAGTCAGATTCTGTATTTCATTCTGATTTATCAGAAATGAAATGCAGGATATGAGTTCTTAGTACCGCTGCGAGTGACACATAGCGAGAGCGTGTCTTCGAAAATTTTGTTACATTTTCACAACGGTAGTAGCGAAGATAAGAGTTTTGCAAATCAAGAAACGAAAGGAGGACACGCAGCATGCCATATTTTTCGGATGATATAATTGAAGAAGTGCGTTCCAGAAATGATATCGTGGATGTGATCGGACAGTATGTGCATCTGACGAAAAAGGGAAGCACCTATTTTGGACTGTGTCCTTTTCATAATGAGAAAACAGGATCGTTTTCTGTTTCTCCGAATAAACAAATGTACTACTGCTTCGGCTGTGGAGCCGGAGGGAATGTTTTCACATTTATGATGCAGTATGAAAACTTTACCTTCGGGGAGGCAATGGAAGCTCTGGCTGACCGGGCGGGTGTTGCCCTGCCAAAGCAGGAATATTCTGCCGCACAGAAGAGAGAGGCAGATAAAAAACAGCGGCTGTTGGAGATCAACAAAGAGGCAGCCAGATATTTTTATACATTATTGAGGAATGACCGTGGAAAACATGCACTCGCTTATTTCCAGAAAAGAGAATTGTCTGAGGAGACCATGAAAAAGTTTGGTCTGGGATATTCGGATCAGTACAGTGACGACTTATACCGGTATCTCCGTTCCAAAGGGTATGAGGATGAGATCTTAAAAGAGTCGGGGCTTGTGACGATCGATGAGAGACGCGGTGGCTATGACAAATTCTGGAACCGTGCCATGTTTCCGATTATGGATGTCCACAACAAAGTCATTGGTTTCGGTGGCAGGGTGATGGGCGATGGAGAGCCGAAGTATTTAAACTCACCGGAAACACCGATTTTTGATAAGAGCCGGAATCTGTATGGACTTAATTTTGCAAGGACAACAAAGAAACCACAGTTTTTACTGTGTGAGGGATATATGGATGTGATCGCACTGCATCAGGCAGGATTTGACAATGCGGTGGCATCGCTTGGAACTGCGCTGACGGCAGGGCATGCGAACCTGCTGAAAAGGTACACCAAGGAAGTGTACTTAACCTATGACAGTGACGGCGCAGGGGTGAAAGCAGCGCTCCGGGCAATTCCGATCTTAAAGGAAGTAGGGATTACGACAAAAGTGATCAACATGCGCCCGCACAAGGATCCCGATGAATTTATCAAGGCTCTGGGCGCAGAGGCGTATCAGGATCGTATCGATCATGCGGAGAACAGCTTTATGTTTGAGATACGCATTTTAGAACAGCAGTATGACATGAAAGATCCGGAGAGCAAGTCAGCCTTTTATCATGAAGTGGCAAAGAAACTCTGCTCCTTCACGGAAAAAATCGAGCGTGATATTTACGTTCAGGCAGTCGCGGAAAAATATATGCTGCCAACGCAGGATTTACAGCGGCTTGTCGGTAAATACGGAATGCAGATGGAAGGCATCCGAAAACAACCAACCCAGTTAAAAACCGGTATCAATGAGAAAAACGCCTCCGCCAGAGGAATCAAAAAAGAAGATGGGATGAAGCAATCCCAGAAACTTCTTTTGACATGGCTCATAGAGAATACCGGATTATATCATAAGATAAAAAAATATATCGCGCCGAAGGATTTTACGGAGGAGATATATCATAAGGTAGCTGAAGTATTATTCCAGCAGTTTGAGGAGAGCGGAGAAGCAAACCCAGCGAAGATCGTCAGCATGTTTCCAGAGGAGGAAGCACAGAAAGAGATCGCAGGACTTTTCAATGCAAGAATCCACGAGGTCGAGTCCAAAGAAGACCGGGAGAAGGCGTTGAAGGAAACCATTATCCGGATCAAACAAAACAGTATCAAGTATCGGTCAGAGCATTTAGCACCGACAGATATGGCTGGTTTAATGCAGCTTGTAACAGATAAACGAGACCTGGAAGAATTGGAGAAATTGCATATTTCCATTGATTAGGGACAAAATAGTAGAAAACTTGAGAGGATGAAACAAAATGGCAAAAAAGACAGAAAACGAGGTAAAGGAAACCAAAAAAGAAGCAGCAGTGATGGATGAAGCTGCAAAAGAAAAGTTTCAGCAGAAGTTAAAGGAACTGTTAGCCTTAGCCAAAAAGAAAAAGAACATGTTAGAGTATCAGGAAATCAGTGATTTCTTTGCGGACATGCAGTTAGAAGCAGAGCAGTTTGACAAGATTTTAGATTTTCTGGAAGCAAACAATATCGATGTACTTCGGATCACAGATGATGATTCTGATGATGAAATTTTACTCGATGTAGATGATGAAGACGAGATCGAAGTGGAAAAAATCGACCTTTCCGTGCCGGATGGCGTATCCATTGAAGATCCGGTCCGTATGTATTTAAAGGAGATCGGTAAAGTACCTCTTTTAAGTGCAGAGGAAGAGATCGAACTGGCAAAGAACATGGAAGCCGGTGCTGTGGCAAAGGAAAAAATCGCAATCTTAAAGAGCAGAGAAGAGAATGCAACGGAAGAAGAGCTTGCAGAGATCAAAGAAGAAATTAAGAATTTGCAGAAAGATCTTGATGCAGGGGATGAGGCAAAGAAACGTCTTGCAGAAGCAAACCTGCGTCTGGTTGTTTCCATTGCAAAAAGATATGTGGGACGCGGTATGCTGTTCCTCGATCTGATCCAGGAAGGTAATCTTGGTCTGATCAAAGCCGTGGAAAAATTCGACTACCGCAAGGGATATAAATTCTCTACCTATGCAACATGGTGGATCCGTCAGGCGATCACAAGAGCAATCGCAGATCAGGCGAGAACGATCCGTATCCCTGTCCATATGGTTGAGACGATCAACAAACTCATCCGTGTTTCCAGACAGCTGCTTCAGGAGTTAGGACGTGAGCCAAGTCCGGAAGAGATCGCAGCAGAGATGAATATGCCGGTAGAGCGTGTGCGTGAGATCTTAAAGATTTCGCAGGAGCCGGTTTCCTTAGAGACACCGATCGGTGAGGAGGAGGACAGCCATCTTGGAGATTTTATTCAGGATGATAACGTACCTGTTCCGGCTGACGCCGCTGCATTCACACTTTTAAAAGAGCAGTTAGAGGAAGTACTGGGAACACTGACCGACAGAGAGCAGAAAGTTCTGACACTCCGTTTTGGTTTAGAGGACGGTCGCGCAAGAACACTGGAAGAAGTTGGAAAAGAGTTCAATGTAACCCGTGAGCGTATTCGCCAGATTGAGGCAAAAGCGCTCCGCAAACTCCGCCATCCAAGCAGAAGCCGCAAATTAAAGGATTACTTAGAGTAAAATGGTAAAGATTTCAAATCGTTTAACGACAGCCGCAGCTCTTGTCACACAGGGATATACATTAGCAGATGTTGGAACCGACCACGGATATATTCCGATCTATCTGTTGCAGCAGGAGAAAATTCCATCTGCGATTGCCATGGATATCAACGAAGGACCGTTAGAGCGGGCAAAAGAACATATTGCTTTATATGGATTGCAGGCATACATACAGACACGTCTCTCAGACGGCGTGGCAGCTTTAAAACCCGGCGAGGTGGAAGCTGTCCTCATCGCCGGTATGGGAGGCGGACTTGTCATGCATATTTTAAAAGATGGGGAAAAAGTCTGTCAGTCTGCAAAAGAACTCATCCTGCAGCCACAGTCCGAGATCGAGCGTGTCCGTGAATTTCTACGAGAAGAAGGATATACCATTCTCGCAGAGGACATGGTGTATGAAGATGGAAAATTCTATCCGATGATGAAAGTGCAGTATCAGGGTGAAAAGGCACAGAAAGCTTCGGAAGTGTTGAAACTTTCAGATCTCTATGGTGGATTACTCCTGCAAAACCGCCATCCTGTGTTGAAAACTTTTCTTGAAAAAGAAAAGCTCATATACACAGGCATCAAAGAGAATCTTGCAAAACAGCCGGCGTCAGAAAAAATCAGGACACGGCTTGCAGAAGTGGAAGACATACTGCATTATAATGAACTTGCATTACAGTTTTATGTATAAAAATTGGAGTGTATAATGGGAATATAGAGTTTGGAAAAGAAGAATCGAGAAATCGGTTCTTTTTTCTATCTAAAAGAGAAAATATAAAATTGTTTTCATATTGAGTACAAGAATATAATGTGATAAGATATATCCATAGATGTGAAATTTATATATATGAATAAAAAACGAGAGGAAAATAAAATGACGATCAGCGAGAGAATATTAAAAGTATTGAAAGACAGAAATATGACACAGGCTGAATTTGCAAAACAGGTTGGGATTGCGACCAGTACCATCAGCGAATGGAAAAAAAGAAAGACAAATCCTACTGCGGATAAGATCATGGATATTTGTCATGTATTACAGATAACACCAGAACAACTTCTTACTGGAAAAGGTATCGAGGATGAAGAAAACATTACTGTTACAAGTCGCGAGAGTTGTTTTACGCCATATGATATTCAATTGGTTCAAGATTATCATGGACTTAAGGAAGAACAGCAGAAGCGGCTGATGGCTTATATGGAGGCTTTAAAGAAGATACAAAGTCTTGAAGAAATATAAAATAAATTTGTATATTGTGATTCGGATTTGAGGTTTTGTTTTGGAACTTCAAAATAACCAGAGAGGAAATTTGATGAACGAAATTACCAATATAGTTGAGAAACCAACATTACTGAAGCAGGATATTGAACTATCAAAATTAATATATACGATTCGCGGAAAACAGATAATGTTAGATTGTGATCTGGCTATACTGTATGGTTATACAGTGAAAAGACTAAATGAACAAGTAAAGAATAATAAAAATAGATTTCCAGAAGATTTTATGTTTCAAATGACGAGGGAGGAAGTAAACGATTTGCGGTCGAAATTTCCGACCGCAAATATAAATCCCAAAAGCAGATATTTACCCCATGTTTTTACCGAACAGGGAATTTATATGCTGGCGACAGTGTTAAGTGGTGAAATTGCAGAAAAACAAAGTATTTTTATAATGCGTGCATTTCGCGAGATGCGGCATTTTATTTCAAGCAATGCTCTTTTGTTTGAAAGGATTAATGCTGTTGAACTGAAACAACTGGAATTACAAAAAGATGCGGAGGAAAATTTTACAAAAATATTTGAATATATATCCAATCATGAAGAGGAATGTCAGAAGATTTTTTTTGATGGACAGATATTTGATGCTTTCAGTTTACTCACAAATATTATTACTCATGCCCAAAAGGAGATAATTCTTATTGACGGATATATTGATATTATTACGTTGAACATTTTGGCTAAGAAGAACATAGGGGTGAATGTTTATACATACACGTTGCCTAATACAAAGTTATCGGCTCAGGATATAGCAAATTTTAATGCACAGTATCCAACACTTACCGTAAAAAAAACAGCATCTTTTCATGATAGGTTTCTGATTATAGATGGTAAAGAAGGATATCATATTGGAGCTTCTCTAAAGGACGCCGGTAAGAAATGTTTTGGCATAAACAGAATAGAAGGAGTCGAGGACATTAAAGATATAATAACTAAAGCACAGCAGACAGGGAAATAAAAGGGGAGTATAATCCCCCTTATTTCAAAAACATCCGCATCATCTTTTCTTTCAATCCGGTATATTTCTGATACCGGATCGGCAGATCCATCCACGTTTTCTTATCGACAATACTGCGGTAATGGCTGAAGGTTTCAAAACCAACCCTGCCGTGGTAGCTGCCCATGCCGCTCTCACCGACACCGCCGAATGGCATATCGCTCGTTGCAAGATGAATGATCGTGTCATTGATACAGCCGCCGCCAAAACGGCAGGTATCTAAGACCTTCTTCTGTGCAGCCTTGTCCTCACTGAAAAAATAAAGCGCAAGCGGATGAGGGTGGGATTCCACGGTATCAAGCGCTTCGTCTAATGTGTCGAAGGTGAGAATCGGAAGCAGTGGACCGAAAATCTCTTCGCCCATCACAGCGTCGTCCCATGTGATATTATTGAGAACGGTAGGCGCAATGCGGAGCGATTCAGGCTCGGACTGTCCTCCGTACACAAGCTTTTCTCCATTGATCAGCCCGAGAATGCGTTCAAAATGCTTTTCGTTGATGATCTTTCCGTAATTCGGATTTTTCAGAGGTTCTTTCCCAAACTGCTTTTCAATCTCAGCTAAGATCGCAGTGATAAGCTCATCGCGGATGCGTTTGTCACAGAGAATATAATCCGGCGCAACACAGGTCTGTCCACAGTTTAAATACTTGCCGAAGACAATACGCTTTGCGGCAAGCCGGATCTTAGCGGTGGAGTCAACGATACATGGGCTCTTTCCGCCAAGCTCTAACGTGACAGGGGTTAAATATTCAGCCGCATGGCGCAACACCTCCCGTCCGACAGTCTTTCCGCCGGTGAAAAAGATCATGTCAAAACGCTGCTGTAACAATGCCTGATTTTCTGCGCGGCCGCCATCCACTACCGCCACATAGTGCTTCGGAAAACATTCTTCGATAATAGTTTTCATAACATCGAACGTGCAAGGGGCGTAGGCGCTTGGTTTTACGACCGCAGTATTTCCGGCTGCTATGGCATCAATCAGCGGATCGAGTGTCAGTAACACCGGGTAATTCCATGGACTCATGATCAGCACGGTTCCGTAAGGGGAAGGGGAGCGGAAGCTCTTTGCTGCAAACTGGGCGGCCGGGGTGGAAACACGTTTGCTGCGCATAAGGCTGCGGAGATGCTTCTGCATCCAGGTAAGCTCGGACAGCGTCAGCCCGATCTCACACATATAGCTCTCCATACGGCTCTTTCCAAGATCCTCCTTCAATGCCGCAGCGAGGTCGGCTTCATGGCGGATCATAGCCTCCTTCAAACTTTCTAACTGTTTCAGTCGGAATTCCGCCGGAATCGTTTTGCCACTGGAAAAAAAGTGGTTCTGTTGTTGTAAAATATCCTTGATCTCCTGTTCGGTCATGAGGATGCCTCCTTTTATCTTCCGGATCGACTAGATAATCACCTGTTCTGACTCAACCTGTATCCGTACATCTGATACTTATATACTATCGAAAATAACATACTTCTGCAAGTGTTTTACTTCCGGGCAGACAGGAAAAACAATTCTTGAAAAACGGCGCTTATAATGCTACAGTAATAATACTGATGATCTGCAGCAGAGATCATGGTGCAGATCAGTTTGATAATAATGTGACTGCCGGATACGAAGGGCAGATTGCGGAAAGGCATGGAAAATGAAATGAACGATTATAAAATAGGCACAAAATGTGTACAGGCAGGATATACCCCGGAGAATGGACAGCCGCGACAGATCCCGATCATCCAGTCTACCACTTTCAAATACAGCACCAGTGAGGACATGGGAAAACTGTTTGATCTTGAGGCATCCGGATATTTCTATACACGGCTGCAGAATCCGACCAATGATCATGTCGCAGCCAAGATCGCCGCAATGGAAGGCGGCACAGCCGCAATGCTGACCTCAAGCGGACAGGCAGCGAACTTTTTTGCCATATTCAACATATGTGAGAGTGGAGACCATATCGTGGCATCATCCTCGATCTACGGCGGAACCTTCAACCTCATTGCAGTTACGCTTGCCAAAATGGGGATCACGGCAACCTTCGTGTCTCCTGACGCATCGGAGGAGGAGTTAAATGCTGCATTCCGCCCGAACACAAAACTGATGTTTGGCGAGACGATCGCCAATCCGGCATTGACAGTATTAGATATTGAGCTCTTTGCAAAAACAGCACATGCGCACGGCGTACCTCTTATCATAGACAATACATTTCCAACTCCGGTCAACTGCAGACCATTTGAGTGGGGTGCGGATATTGTGACACACTCCACCACCAAATACATGGATGGACATGGTGCGGCAGTAGGCGGTGCGATCGTCGACAGCGGAAAATTCGACTGGATGGCACACGCAGACAAATATCCGGGACTTTGTACACCGGATGAGAGCTACCATGGCGTGACCTATGCAGAAAAATTTGGCAATGAGGGCGCATTCATCACAAAATGTACAACACAGCTTATGCGTGATCTCGGATGCATCCAGTCGCCACAGAACGCATTCCTGTTAAACCTTGGACTGGAGTCGCTGCACGTGCGTATGCCTAAGCATGTGGAAAACGGACAGGCAGTTGCAGAATTTCTGGAAAAACATCCAAAGGTAGCCTATGTGAACTATCCGGGCCTGCCTTCCAGCAAATACTATGAACGTGCCAGAAAATACCTGCCACACGGCGGATGCGGTGTCGTTTCATTCGGATTAAAGGGCGGCAGGGAGGCTGCGTCTGCTTTTATGCAGAACTTAAAGCTTGGAGCGATCGAGACACATGTGGCAGATGCAAGGACCTGCTGTCTGAATCCGGCAACCTCCACACACAGACAGATGACCGATGAACAGCTGAAAGAGGCAGGTGTTCCGGCAGAGCTGATCCGGATAAGTCTCGGTTTAGAGGATAAGGAAGATCTGATCGCAGATATTTCGAATGCGTTGGATGCAATCAGGGACTAATATGCAGAAAAAAGAAAGTGCAGAGAGAAAAATGAGTAAGATAAAAACAAAAAAAGCGCTGACACCGGAGCAGAAGAAAAAGCGCATCCGCAACATCATCATTGTCGCAGTGATCCTTGTGGCAGCATCCGTTGCAACTTACTGGATGCAGCCGCAGAACAAGGCGCTGGCAGAGAGTGAAGTGTTCAGCGAAGAGGAAGTGAAGGCACAGGCGGAAAAAATCATAGGGCTTTTAAATGCAGAGGATTTTGACAGTCTGCAAAGCCTTGTTGTCCCGGACATGCAGGAGATCATGAACAAAGAGCGCATGGACGAGGGCAAGGCGCGGATCTCGGAAGACTGGGGAAATTTTGTTTCCATTGAAACAATGCAGGATGCGGAGATCATACAGAGAGGTGCGCATATCGCAGCCGTTTACGTGACCGCAGAATATGAAAACATCGAGGTGCATTACACACTGGCGTTCAACGAGGACATGAAGCTTGCGTCCTTCGGAATCCAATAGCCGGATCATTCCTGCGGAAACATATAGGAAAAATAAACATCCTTAAAATTAGCGTAATTGTCTCTTGAAATCGGAATCTGTGCGCCGGATTTTGTGAAGAGAGAGGTTTTACCGAACTTTTCCACGCAGCTTAACGCTGCAATATAGCTGCGGTGGCATTTATAAAACCCTTTTTCCACTGTGAAAATTGTTTCACACTGGTGAAAGGGTTCTTTTATGGAGATCACCGAGCCGTCTTTCAATGTGACTAACACATTCTTATTCTGCGCTTCCAGATATTCGACATCCTGAAAATAAATCGCCTGGTAACCGGAATCTGTTCTTGCCGCGAAATGAGCCATGGAAGCCTTGTGGACTTCGTACCAGCTGTCAAGAACCGCATGGAAACGCACTTCGTCAAGAGGTTTCAACAGATACCAGAAAGTGCGGACTTCATAAGATTCCAGCGCAAATTCCGGTGAGGAAGTCAGAAAAATGATCGGAACGTGCGGGTCATGCTGGCGCAGTTCGCGGGCGGTATCCATGCCGCTCAAAAGGGGCATGATCATATCAAGCAGGATCAGATCCATGCCATAAGCCCTGTGTGCGGAGATCAGTTCGTCACCGTTTGTGAACCGGTAGAGCTGCAGTGTCAGCTGATGCGCCCGGCACCAGGAATCAAGACTGTCTGAAAGCAGATCCAAAAATTCAGTTTCATCATCACAAATCGCAATCTTTACCATAATAAATTTCCTCGCTTAAAGAATAATGCGGACTACAAAGTCCTCACCTTCCATGTAAAACTGGTACTGTCCATGTTCCTTCTCAACATAATAAATGACACTTTGAACACCGATACCGTGATTCTTTGCCGTTGTAACCGGGATACCGTTTGAAAAAACAGGTGTCTCTGAAGCCGGATTCTTCTGCAGGATCAGAAGGTGGTTTCCCTTTTCAAAAATGCTCAGATGCACGATACGTTTTTCCTCAGGGAGCTTCGTGACCGCATGCATGGCATTTTCCAGAAGATTGGAAAGGATCGCACAGAAAGTCATCTCAGAGCAGCAGAGTGTCTGCGAAGTCTGAATCTGTACGTCAAAAACGATCTGATTTTCCGAAAACCGTGTCTGGTAAATGGAAAGAACCGAATTCAGCAGCTCATTTCTGCAGAAAGAATGAATGACCGTGTCGTCATATTGCTTATTGATCTCCTGAATATAATCAAGCGCGCGCTCCGGTTCCTGCTGGGAGATAAAAGTCTGGATGGCGGCAAGATGATGGCGCATGTCGTGCCGCAGGATCTTCATGCGGTGTTCGCTGCTGCGGACCTGCTCGATCTCCGAGTGCAGGGAGTTCAACTGCATATTGGTAAGCTGACCGTATTGTTCAGCGCTGTTTTTCAACTCATATTCCTGAAAATAGACGAACAGGAAAATGACATAGGAAATACACATGGCAAATGCGAGAAATTCCACGACCACCTTATTTCCGGAGTAGAGAAGCATGGAGAACTTTGTGGTAGAGTAATCAAACACATAATAGACAAATGGCATCGCCCCGAGGATATACAACTCCCGGTCAGATTTTGCAAAAAGCAGTGCAGTAGTCTGGCACAGATATCGGCTTAAGAAAGCGAAAACGGCAACAGTCACGATAATCCTTACCAGATAATAAACCCATTCCAATCCGCTTAGGGATAAGGCAAAAATACCTGCCCAGTTGCTGAACTGGCAGCACAGATAAGCGGTCATAATAGAGATTATGGAAGGCAGCCAGCGGAAACGGTAATAAAACACCAGCAGCAGAAAAAGCGGCAGATGCACGAAAATCGGATAGACGGCTTCCGTGAACAACGAACCGAATACCGTATTGCAGATCAGAAAGAAAAGTCCGGATACTGCTCCACCGCCAAGAAGAATGCAGACATTTTTCTTATTCTGTTTTACCCCGAGAAAAAAAGCGGACAGAAAAATGCCAAACAGCATTGTCGTTAAGTGGTGTGTATAAGTTAAAATCTGAAGCAGCATGTGGCAGTCCTCCTTGTTTCACAGTTATGATACATCCATTATAAAAAATTCGGAAAACCAAAGCAAGCCTGCATCTTACAATTCACGCCATATAATTACAACTCACGCCGAAATCCGGGTTTTGGGTGAACGCTGTGATAAAATGAAAAAAATGGTAATGCGACATATTGTGAAAAAATAAACAAATGCAGGAGGAACACTTATGAAAACAAAAATATTGAGAAAGAAACTGGTCGTGTTTTTACTTAGTTGTATGATGGTTGTCGGATTTATTCCTGTTACATCATTGGCGGCAGATCCGGAAACAGTAACAATTACAATTCCAAGAACCATGCATGTTCAGTCAGGTAAGTTGACTGTCGCAAAAGGTCAAAAGATGGAAGATGTTATTCTGACAATTGATGAAGATTATCATGAAAATGGGGATTTTGTCAAAGAAATCAATAATAATTATCAGACATACGGGATTGGAATCCGTTCGGATGTATATTATCCGCCAACATTTACAATTTCAGGTCGGCCGAATTGTGATATTGATTTAACCGATATGGCAATTAAGAAGAAACCACAACCGATTATCCATACAGTGTCTGGCAAAGAACCAAGATCAGAAGGTGGAAAAGGATATATTGTAGCTATTGAAAATAATATGGAGTATCGTTTGAAAGGAACCGAAACATGGACAACTAGTAAGGGGGATGATACGAATCACTATAGCGAAGAGGTTGAAGCAGGGCAAACCTATGAAGTGCGTTATAAGACCAACTGGACACAGCTTCCTTCTGAAATAATGGAAGTATATGTGCCGAGATATGGTCAGACCGTAAGGGAGTATGGTTTTTTAAAGACAGAATCCTATCTGTATGATGGAACTGCACATACTTGTGAAGCAAATGAAGACTATACAATTGTTGCTGGTATTACTACAGCAATTGATGCAGGGACTTATGAGATATCTGTTATACCAGCAGGAGATAAAACATGGAGAGATGGAACTAAAGGTGCCAAAACACCAACGTGGGAAATTAAAAAAGCTAATCAGAATAAACCTTCTGCCTTATTTGCGATAAAACCGTCTTCACTTGGAGCAGCAGATGGTAAGATTGCAGGCGTAAGTGAAGCGATGGAATATTGTAAATCTGGAGACAGCACATGGAATTCCTGCACTGGCACTGAGATTACTGGACTTATAGCAGGAGACTACAATGTGAGATTGAAAGAGGATAAAAACCACAATGCGGGCAGTACCGTTGTGGTAACTGTTCCTGACGGCGATGCTCTAGTGCCAGATCCGACACCAGCTCCGGAAACTCCAACGATCATCGAAGGTGCAAACGGAACTTATACGCAGGGTGGACAGGATGGTATATCTTTCCGTTCCAATGATGCTTATAGCAATTTCCAAAAGGTATTAGTGGATGGCAATGAGGTTGCTCCTGAGAATTACACAACAAGAGAAGGAAGTATTATTGTAACATTGAAACAGGAGTACTTAAGTACATTATCGTCAGGAACACATACGATAAGCATTGTTTCAGCAGGAGGAACAGCTTTTACAAATTTTACAGTTCAGACAGCTTCCACACAAAATCCAACGCCAACACCATCGGAGCCGACACCTTCAACACCTTCTGCACCGGCAACAGAGGTAACGCCATCAACAACTGTCACACCAGCGACACAGGTGGCAGATGAGAGCGTACAGAGCAGCCAGACAACAGAAAATGCAGAAGTATCTTCTCCAAAAACAGCAGAAGATAACAGCGTAGGATGGTGTGTTGTACTTCTCGTTTTATCTTGTGGAGCATTAGCTTATATTGGAATCAGAAAGAGATTTGATGTTCATTCTGTTTTATAAAAATATCTGTGGGTGAATACAAACAGGGTCTAAAAATGCAAGGGAGAGTACACATGATAAGAAAAAAGAGAATGAGCAAAGGCATTGCAAAAATACTTTCTGGTTTACTTGTATTCGGAATGGTGGCAGGGCTTGTTCCGGCAGTACCGGGTGGAACAGTGCATGCGAAGGCTGCGGATGTAAGTGAGCCGGGTGTGACAGTATATGCGACAAAAGAGCAGTTAATGACAGCGTTTACGCCGGATGAAAATGGAACGAATGCAAATGTTGGAAAACTTTTATTTGGTATAAATGCGTCTGATACAGCACAGGGCTGGTATATCTTAGGAAAAGACAAGGGCGTACAGGGAGATAATACTATTATTTTTGCAGCTAGCCCGATAGCAACAGGCAAATTTAATAATGAACAAAAAAATAAAGCGTACATGAAAGATTATGGAACGTATGCAGACGGTGATTCTGCAGAGGAATGTGCTGCCAACCATTATGGAGCGAGCAATTTAAGAGTTACTTTGCAGGGAATGGCGAGTAATAAAGACTATTTTTCAGATGCAGAGCAGACACTCATGCAGGCAACAACTGTTGCTACAACAGATACAAAGGCTAAGAAAGATTATACCACTACAGATAAATTATATGCGCTTGAAGGTGTTCGTGATGCTATCATACTAAAAGCGGGAAGTGACAACAGCGTGCAGCTACAAAGAAGTGTATATTGGAGTGAAGATGAATTCTGGCTGCGTTCTCCGTATGAATCTTCTTATTGGGGTTCGTATGATTATGCGGCAAATTGTACATCAACGGAGGAGCAGAAGGTTAAGGATGAGTATGTTGATGAGACAAAAGCAATCAGACCAGCCACCAATCTGAACTTGTCAAATGTCCTTTTTGCATCGGCAGTCAGTGTTAAGTCCGGAAAGATAGAAGAAGCAATGACGCTTCGTTTGGATGGCAAAAATAAGGGAATAGGTACTGCAACATATAATGCTTTAACAAAAGAAATCAAGGTCAACAGAGGAAATACGGCGGATACGGTAAATCTTATCGTTCAATATAAATCGGGTGGTCAAGAAACTCTCTATGGTTGTCCGATTGAAAGAAGCCAAGATGTGAAGTTGCCTTACGAAGATGTTGACTTATCTAAATGCAAAATCTGGCTTGAGACGACATCAGGTGGAATGATTTATGCAGTTGAGGCGACTGAAGAAAACGGAGGAACACCGGCTGAGGAACATACCGGTTCACATTTAATTGTTTTGCCGCAGGGAGCAACATGGACAGGCATAAATTCGTTAGATAACAATTTAAGCGCAGGTTATTACTATTTGACGGATAACGTTAATTTGACAGAGACTTGGATACCACAGAACAATGTAGTACTCTGTCTGAACGGTAAGAAGATTACAATGAATGCTAAACAGGATGTGATTTTTGTAATGCCTGGTAGAACGTTTACGCTTACAGATTGTCAGGAAATTGCCGGGGAAATTACTCATAATAAGGGGAAAACTGGCAGGGGCATAAATAATGAAGGGACTTTTATCATGTGTGGTGGCGTTATTTCAAATAATGATAACTCTTTAGGTACTGGTGGCGGCGTATATAATGAGGGCTGCTTTGAATTGTCGGGCAGTGCTGTAATTTCCGGCAATAATGCAGGGTATGAAGGTGGAGGTATTTATAATAAGGGCACATTAATAATGTCTGGCGGCACGATTGAGAAAAATCACAGTGGTCGTGGCAAAGGCGGTGGTATATACAGTAATGGTAATATAGTATTATCCGGTTCACCGAATATAGTTGGAAACACAGCACCCAATCTGTATCTTGTGTCTGAAAAACTTGTATCAGCATCGGGACTGGCTGCAGGTGTAAAGATTCGCATAAATACAGAAGCAGTTCCAACCGATACCACTCCGGTGATCATTACAAATGATAAAGTAACAGAAAATTACTTCATTTCGGAGAACAGTGCATATGAAACAGCTATTAATTCCGAAGGATATATTGTAATGAATTTAAAAGGTGCATCCCCAGCACCAAAACCAAATCCGGAACCGACACCGAATCCGGAGCCAGAACCAACGCCGACACCAAATCCAGAGCCAACCCCAACACCGGCTCCAAATCCTACACCGGAAGCAACAACCCCGACACCGGATCCGGCACCGGCGACATCAACACCGGCTGCATCAACCACAACAGCACCGGCACCGGTAACGTATGATATTTTGGATGGAGCGGGCAGTTCATGGACACAGAATACAGATGGAAGCCTTGCAATCAGAG
>OGKO01000359.1_pt1 | contig 36782 bp, 25 predicted proteins | sample 1572451 | NCBI WGS metagenome assembly OGKO01 (sample SAMEA2582089, study PRJEB24529) | metagenome | biome: Human gut stool | place: China | collected 2011 | reverse complement strand
TCGTATCTAAATACCATGTAGTATGCTCATCTGCATTAGGAACATCAGGCGTTACTTCATAAATCTGCTTAAACTGCGGTGACGACTTGAGCTCCTGTATCGAAATCGCTTGGCTAGGCATGGTGAAAGCTAACGCTACTATGAACATTATAAAAATACGTTTTAACATAAGACACTCCTAAGACCTCATACACTATAATAAAATATTATGTTTATTATACATCATATATATGAATTTTATTATCAATTACTAACGGCATATATCTTTAGACTATTAAGCTTAAACTTATGATGACACTCACGATTAATAACTCATTAAATATATTTATACCTATTTAATTGCTATTATTTCCAAAATACCTAATAATATAATTATAAATGAATCTTTCATGAATTAATATTATTTAGGAGGGTCCTCTATGAAAAAATGGTTATTTTTAATAATGGCACTTTGTTATTTTGTATTTGGTGGGCTTAATACGGTTAGCGCTGATTACCCAGTGCATTTAAATGGAGACCCCAATTTTATCCTAATAGCAACCTTTAGAGGTACTGGCTATTACTTAGATAGAAGCTCTCTAGTCGTACAACAATATGCCCCTCCGCAATATATAATCGCTGTAAACGTAATAGATGTACCACATGCTTACAACGGAGAAACAACAATATCTAGGGTCCAAACAGATAAATTCCGTTACGATTGGAGTACAAAATCGATGTACCTATTTACTGATAGTAAGAACACCTGGAATTATATGAATCCATATGGATATAAAATTGATAAATATATGATTGAGATTCCCGCAGGTGAAATGGCATTTTATTTAGCATATAATATGAAATTCTATAAAACATCATCATATTTTAATTCAACTTTATATAAAAGAATCTAAATACCCTTAACTTACACTCAGAATGAATCTGCAGTATAAAATATAAATAGACAGTACCACATCTATGGTACTAACTATTACTATTCACTATAACAAATAAGGTAATAAATTATATTCTTTTACATCACTTAGCACATTACTATTGCCATATCGATTACGTTGGTACCGAATCAATACAACTTGATTCGTATACTTATTGAATACAAAAGATAAACCTTCATTGTGGTAACCTACGTATTCACCCACATAGTATCCTGTATATGTATCATATCCATGATAGATGTCTCCACATGGTTCGGCTGGTCGTCCCCATTCAGTATCCTCAAGAAGTGGCCCATAAAGGGATTCTACTTCACTTCGCGTCATACCTACCATGGCCCCTTTATTGGTTGCATATCCTGATTTTATAATATATATCATACTCGGTGGTGTACTATAATCCCATAATGAAATAATAACTGATTGGTCAGCAGAGATGTACATATCATGACTAGAATAGCGATGATCCGCTAGCCATAAAGAATAATGGTAATAATTCAAATAAGAATACATATCCGAATTAGATTCTAAACTGGATAAGACCCCCGCATCATCAGTTTTGGCAAACGCAGTTTGCCCTATACAACAAAGGATAAGAATAGAGCTTAATAAGAATTTTACAAGCAAATATTTCAATAGAGTCACCTCTTAAACATATAGATTATAGTTATATTATCAGTTAGTGCCCTGCATCTAAATTTCCATGGTTAAATCCATTTTCTAATTGTTGTACCACATCTTGGTATTGATTTTTCATTGATTGTAAATACTTAATATGCAATTTATTTTCAGATCCAGTACCAACGAAACCTTTCACATAATAAATGAATGTACCATCTGTATATGTAACAACATACCAATCATCACTTACGGTATGGAATCCAGGTATACCTCGTTGCTTGGCTACATTAAGAGTCCGATAATAAGCTGCTTGTGTTGTTTCATTAAGTGTATTATTCGAACCAGATACGGTAACTTCAATAGTTCCATCTTGAGGTGATATAATACACCCATCACCATTAGTCGGTTCCTGCCCCTTTACCCATGTACTAGGATAACGAACAGAAAAGCCGAATCGGGCATTACGATACGTCAACACATCCATCGAGTTAGTATTAGTTTGATTTGTCGGTGTTGACGTTTCCTGTCTTGGTGCCTCAACTGACTTTACTTGTGCGCTCGTTGTCTCCGTTTGGCTCATATTCTTTGATTCGTGATTGACCAACATAACTGTACCAACACCTATAGCAACACCAACTGCTAAACATGTAATAGCCGCAATAATATGCTTTTTAGTAATTTCAATAACCATCAATTCTAATCCCCAATCTATGCACCTCATCAAGCTTTTATTTTATAAACATTATAGCCTGTCTATACATAAAATAGCCAGTACCTCTCTTCAAAGATACTGGCTATTTTCATGCATATATACTATTCAAACAATATTATTTAGTGAAATACATAGCTCATCCAAGACACCAGTGCCTTCTTGTACTCTTCAATGGTAGAGAATTTCGGTGTATAGTTTGTTAACCACTCCGTTAGCGTAGGTTGTGCTGCCTTTGGATCTATGGCAATCGGTAAATCCCAGATGTTACCATGTCTACCTTCAAAGTAGCGCCATTTATCTTGGGCAAAGCTCACCAAGGCGTAGGCCTTATCGTATTGCTCCTTCGCAAGGTCTAGTTTGCCTAGGCTTTCATTAATCTGAGCCATAATACTATAATCCGATGCATTCCAAGGATATCCAAATTCTGTGCCCGCCCAAGGGAATTGATAGTCTTGGTCGATAAGAATTTGTAAATTACGCTTATATAGTTCGGCCCGTCGAATATCACCAAAATGAACGGCCAATTTCACCATATATTTGACACATTCAAGGTACGCGTAATGATCCTGCGTATGACGCGCATAATTTGGATTGTCATAGGTCGCATCCCACAAAGTACCAAGTTCGTCCCAGCACGCTTGGTCCATGTGATCTAGGTGAAAGTGCCATACGGCCTTAATCCACAACAAGAATACCGCATTCGTATAATTCCAATAGTAATTGCCCTCTGTATACTCGTCTTCCGCCTCATGTCCATTCTCATTTAAGAGCACGTGCATCTGGCTAATCCAGTCAAAACGCATAGAGAAGAGCGGTGGATACACGGTTTCAATATAGCGCTCATAGCCTATGCGATTATCTGTTTCTACATAAAAATGCAATAACGCAAGCTGTAAATAGTCAAGATCAAAGGCACTCGATGGATTTGCCAAGTTATAAATGAATGCATCTGAACAACTTTCATACTCTAATGGGTCTTTTTCCTGAGCCTGAATCAACTCTTTAAAGAGACTTTCAGACTCACTACGTCCTGTGAAAGCATAGGCCAGCGCCCGATACCACTTGGATAGGCGACCTACTTTCAACATATACTCGTACTGCCACGAATCCGGTGAAGGAATGTCCACATGAGCGACCAAATCGTCAAGGAAATTCACGATAGGAATCACATTGTGGTACATGCGCTCGCAGCGAATGGCGCGCTGACACGCATCTAGCGCACAATACACGTGGCAACATAATTCCACGTCCACCGGCGGCATATCATCCGCTTTATTCATGCCAAAGGGGTCATCAAATCTAAAGGAATCATCCGTATCAATCAAACCTTCTAGGCCAAATGAAGTATCCCTGCCAAACGGACGATTCATACTGAACGGATTGGAGTCATCCATTACCGATAAGAGCTCGTCACCCACCCCCACATACCGCTTGCGATACAGATCTTCGACGCGATCTACATAAGGAACGAGAACATCTAAATACTGCTTATATTGATGCACCTTCGGACGCAATTCGACGCCTAGATTCTCTGTTGAAAGTTCCCGAATCACGTGTGCCACAAGAGGAAATACCTGCTGTTCTTTCACAAAACCAAGCACGCCATCATCATAAGTAGGCACCTGCTTTAGGGTACGACGGACCATCGTATATTGGATATTCCAACATTGCCGAATCAACGGATTCAGCCAACGTTCACACTCATCATAGACGCCAATAGCGACCTCTTCAAAAGGTCCCATGTACATTTTATACATGGACTCACAAATATTTTGTAACAATCTATCCCTCGACAAGGTCTTGAGCGCGTCCGATTCTGTTTCTCCGTCCATAGCTTGCACCATATAGGCACCAAGCGCATCGGCAAGGAGTAAAAATTCAGAATGAACCTGTGTAGGCTCGGTCATTACGTAGTGATTTGGAACCGAAAAGGCATCAACACCTTCACTGAATATATCCTCATCCGCGGCCTTTATATCCTCCAAGGACTGTTGCAACACGCCGAGAGATAGAGGCGTTTCTATATGCTTAACGTCGGATAAATGGCCATATGTCCCCTCATCGGAAAACAAGGTCGTTATGAAATGACGTAGCATATTATCGAATACATATTGCACTTCATCCTTAGGTGGGCGGCCCTTTTGAAATAATAACTTGCGACCTCTGTGGCTTTTATACAAGACATACACCTCATACTCACCTGTACGGGGCTTTTCTAATAGAGGCTGTCCGTTATACGTACCGTAGCGGATAAACTCGGGCAAGGAAAACAAGAACGCACTGCGACACTCCTCAAAGGGCTTGCCCATTTCTTCACATACAGCCTTGACGAACGCGCGAATCCGCTGCCGTTCCAGCTCAACATGAGGACCATTGACAACCACATCGTCTTGCTCCTCATCATAAAATGGAATGATCCCGCCTGTATTAAAATCCAAGCCAAATAAAAACGTCGTCGTTTCCTTCCCCTCTATCGGCGGGAACAAGGACGGCCGGATAGCATTAAATATGCCCGTTGTGCTAATCGTAATATGACGCATAGTATTTCCTCCTTACCTACGCAGCCATGACGGATACGCCGTAATCTAGCAATCGCTGAATTACGGCGGGGTCATCATCATAAAAACATAAATCCTGTGGCCCACATTGAAATAGTGAGCAAAAATCTTGAATGGCGTGAACCACATCTCCGGCGGACTTATCGCTAAACCGGATGGCCTTGTAATCCGTCACATTGTGAAAGTTCAACAGCAACCGCACTCGTTCTGGATCAGCGGCGGTCCACAAAGCGCAATACTCGCTACCTTGAGTAATCAATAAATGCGCCATTGCAAGGTTAAGCGTGGTTTGTTCCAAATGGGTGCGCACATAAGCTTGCTTATGGGATGTGATAAATCCTAATTCTTGGTCTGTGAGCTGTGGATACCAGCTGCGCACCACATCCCGCGTAATACGGTCCGGTATAACAGTACGTGGTTCTAGTCCCACCTAGGCCAAGGCGTACACATAACCAGCTGTATTTAATTGATTGGTAAACACTAATGTATTATCTACATCGACGATGTGAAACATAGAACCTCCTCTATCAAACTATACCTATTACTTCTAACTGTTTCGTAATGATGCGGACATCATAATAACAACAGCCAACTACTATAGAACTTAAAACAGTGTATCTGCCAGTTCCAATGATGGGTTCACAAGCTGAACGATATCCTCGACAGTGACTGCCAATGTATCTGCTTTTCCCTTCGCCACCACAAGTTGCCGCGCTTGTTGCGATGCTAATAAGCTACGATTTAACTTCATATCCCGTGCATTGTCATCGGTGAGAGCATTATACATAGCGCAGGCCATATGGCCATACTTACTAGCCTTTGCCATAGCATGGCGAGAACCGCTATCACCATCACGACCTTCATAACTAGCAACGAGAATAACCGCTTTAGCAAATAAGGCTTGTAATCGGTCTCGCTCCACAAATCGGTTGATGGCTTCATGACGGCTATGTGGTTCATCACAATATTCAGTAATAATGAGGCCCCCCGTTTCAACAATGCGCTGTGCCATATCGCGGTGAGCAGCAGGAAATATAGAATTCAATGGAGATGGCAAAATGGCAACCGTTTTACCGCCACAATCCATGCATACCGTATGGGCAATACCATCGCAGCCCTTAGCGAGGCCACTCACGATATGCTGATTGTAATGGACTAATTGCTCAACAATCTTGCTTTCACGGGCCACCTGCTCATCGGTAGGCGTCGTATACCCGATGACCGCCACATTGCGGTTCAAATCGTCAAGTAGGCTAAGGTCGCCCTTGTAGAACAAGAGATAGGGCCGGTCGCCATTGGGTGCGCTGGTATTCACGATGGGAAAATCCGCATCAAAGCAGCACACGGCGCCATCCATCCAGTCCATATCGTCGGACAAGCTATGCACCGCCTCATCAATGTGAGGAATGTCGTCCATCATGGCGAGGAATTCATCAACTGTTTTCCACGTATTGTGAAAGCTAGCTCTCGATTTGATTTGGTTGGTGGCTTGTTGAACAGCCCAAATTTTCAAAGCTATAGGTGAAATGTTCATATTATGCTCCTCTTTTATACGCATTTCGATTGGTGTAGGCTACGGCGTAGAAAACAACGCGCGTCGCACCGGCATCGTACAATGCTTGAATACAATCTTCGTCAACATTGACTGTTTTTGTATAAATATCATCTATTAAAATAACCGTTCTACCCTTGATGGACTTGTTCTGTATATCGCAAGTATCCTTGGTAATCCCTGGGTACGGATCACTACCGGTATTCTCAAAATTAGACACAGGCTTGCGCAAGTGCGTCATCTTGGTACTCGTATGGCGGAAGATAAAATCCGTACCATCAATGACGGACAAACCATCGGCCTGTAGGGCTTTCACAGTAGTCCGCACAGCGGCCTTAAACCCAAGTTGCCAATTACACATGCCCGACTTGGACCGCGGCACCGCCATGAGAACGGCCTCATCCAACCCTTCGACATCCATAACCTGCGTAATATCCTGTATCATCAACGCTGCGGCTTGCCTAGAGGCGGCGCGCAACGTATCGGGATGCGTAGAAACAAAGATATTTTTCAACGTGTTCAAATAATCCGGATTCCCTGGTCGCCCGTACCCTACATAATATAGGTGAAAGTAACCGGTACAATCATGGGATAAAAAATCATTTTTCTGAATAGTAAATTGTTCCATAACGAACCTCCATGTATAAAAACTCATATAACTCATGTAATATAAACAACATACTAGGCTAAGCCCACCGGAAGAAACCAGCTCACCATCTGCACGATTCATGTTCTATCAGAAAGGAGTCTATTATTATTTCTTATTCAAAGGAGGTATATCATGCTACTGATTTACAACCAATGGGCTTAACTTGTGAGTTCATTATACGGAGATTCCCTATGGAGAGATAATCAAAAAAACTAGGAACAAAAAAAGAGCCGTTTAAAACAGCTCAGAATTCATGTCCTGCATACTTAATGGCAAAACATATAATAATATAAACAAGGATATACTTGTTCATCTGTGTTTGACGATAAACGCAACCATCGTTATAATATAAGAAGATAGTCAGACGAGTGGATACGTCAGGCTCATCTCGAAATCTATAAAATATTAGGAAATGGCCTTTCTGTTATCGAATTATCGAAGATAACGAAGGGCTATTTGTCTTTTCCTAGATAAAAACTCTATTAGTTCCTCAATAGCAACAACTTACATCATCTATATTTGACGATGAACTAAACCGTCGTTATAATATAAGAAGATAGTCAGACGAGTAGTTGCGTCAGGCTCATCTCGGAAAACATAAAATTTTGAGAAATGGCCTTTTCGTTTTTACTAATCTCCGGGTTAGTGGAAATGAAGGGCTATTTGTCTTTTCCTAGACAAATAAGCGCTATTAACGCCCCAAAGGCGATAACCACGGTCATCACCTGTAATAGGAGCATAATGATTTCATAATCACTCATAGGCTTACCCCTCCCTTCAATAACGAAGAGAGGCCCAACCTCGTCCAACTATCTTATGTTAATTATATACCAAACAAATATACGATACAATAAGCATCGTATTATAGAGATTTATAGATGAAAACTCTACCTTAGGAGATCTAGGGTAGAGTTTTTTTGTGGTTGTAGGGGAAAATTGCCAACAATCAATTAAACACATAGCTCATAATTGGCGCCAATACCTTTTTATATTCATCGATTGTAAAAAATGCTGGTGAATAGCTTGTAATCCACTCAGCTAAATTAGGTTTGTCTCCATTAGGTTCTACATATGTAGATAGCCCCCAAAGATTTCCATGTTTAGCTTCAAAATGCTTCCACTTAGCTTGTGAATAAGTAGCTAGAGCATAAGCTTTATCATACTGCTCTTGAGCAATTTCAAGGTTTCCTATCTGCTCATTAACTTGAGCCATTGTATAATACTCCGGTTCATTCCAATCATATCCAAGTTCAGCTCCATCCGTGAATATATAGGAGTCAAAATAATATTCTAAATATTCTCTATACTTTTCCATGAGATTTGTATCACCAAAATGAGCTGCTAACTTAACGAGATATGTAAGGATTAATTGATGAGCGGTAAAATCATGCGCATTCCACAAACACATTTCATTGTTATAGTTCGTATCCCATAATGATGTCAATGTATACCAAAATGCTTCATCAATACGATCTAAATAAAAGTGCCACAACGCCTTAATCCATAGGCAGAATAGACCATTATTATAAGTTTCATAATCCGCTTCCTCTATATCCCCCAGCAATGTATGCATTTGACTCACAAAATCAAAGTGATTTTGGGAAAGCGAAGGATATGTAGTCTCAATACATCGTTCATAGCTCGTACGATTATTCGTTTCCACATAATATTGCAATAATGCATACCGCAAGAAATCTAAAGAAAATGCATTTACAGGTTCCGCTATTTCCGATACAAATGCTTCTGATTCACAATGATCGACTAATGGTTCTTGTTCCTGAGCCTGAATCAATTCTTTGAAAATACTTTCAGCCTCACTACGACCTGTGAAAGCATAGGCTAAGGCTCTATACCACTTGGATATACGAGATACTTTTGATATATATTCATACTCCCAAGAATCGGTCGTAGGAATATCAATTTTCCTTACAAGTGCGTCCAAGTAATCTACGATAGGAATAACACGTTCATACATATGATAGTTACGAATAGCACGCTTACATGAATCAATGGCACAATATATCTGACAACATATTTCACTATTAAGATTCCCTTTTATATTAGGAGGACAATCACATTTAGGGAATAGAGCTTGATTAAACACTTCTAAAATTGAGCCAGAAATATGCTTTTGCAAGCTATCATCTGATGGATTCATTTCTGCTAGTAGTGAATCTACATCTTTATCATAGGCTAACAAGAAATCTAGATACTCCTTATATTGCTCTTGCTTAGCATGTAGCTCAAAACCGAGCTTAGATAGTGAAAGATTTTTAATAGTCTCTTCTACTAGTGGAAACACCGTACTAGCTTTCACATATGCTAATACCCCATCATCACACCGTGGTACTTCACGTAGTGTATTACGAAATGCAGTGTATTTGTTATGCCAAAACTGCTCTATTAAACTATCCACCCAAGAATTACATCCATCATATACCGATATATGAGCATCACTAGAATCTACGAATTGCTTACACATCAGTTTACAGATATCACGAAAAAATAGATTGTTAGATAAAGAGGTTAACTGTTCAGATTCTGTATCACCCTTCATTTCTTGCACCATGTAAGCACCCAAAGCATCTGCAATGAGAAGAAATTCAGAATAAACTTGATTGGTTTTATTCATTACATACTGAGTAGGCGTAGAGGATACATGAATTGGATTAGCAAATGGAATATAATCCTTAACTACATCATCTAATGTCTGCTGTATGGTATATACCGACAAAGGTGTTTCTATATTAGTTGTATTTCCTATAGAGCCGAGAGCCCCCATATTAGAAAATAGTTTTTTTATAAAATAACGTAACATATGGTCGTATACATATTGAGCTCTTTCCTTGGAAGAACCAAGTTCTTGAAATATTAATCTACGACCTTCAACACTTTTATACATAGCATAAATCTCATACGATCCATTTCGCGGTGTTGATAACAATGGCGCTCCATTATAAGTGCCATGTTGAATAAATTCAGGCAGGGCAAAAAGCAATGCACTACGACACTCTTTAAAAGGCTTACCCTCATCTTTGCAAACGGCCTTAACAAATTCACGAATCCGTTTACGCTCGAATTTAATATCTTGATCCTCTAGCTCACATTTTTTGCCGCTATCGAACTCATCTATATAAGTAGCGAAATTCAAAGCAAATATAAATGCTGGAGTCTCCTTTTTCTCTACAGGTGCAACCAATGATGGGCGAATCTCATTAAACATACCAGTGGTGCTAATTGTAATAAGATGCATACTAGTCTCTCCTATTTTATATACAAACAACATAATTAGGCTAAGCCACTGAAAGAACATCACTACATTATCTAAAGATTACTTTTATCAAAAGTCTATTTTATTTGTATATTCATCATGGAGGTATATATCATGTTACATGATGTCACAATCAGCGGGCTTAACTTATGAGTTCATTATAGGGAGATTACCAATATAGCGAAAATAACTTTTACTAGGAATCAAAAAAGAGCTGTTCTATAACAGCTCTAAAATAATAATTATAATCTTTACATTTTATATACGAATATATCACTGATAATAACTATATGAACGATCAGTTATCTAATTTGAAACACTATATTAATACTTGAAAATCTGCTATATTATTCATGAAGAGTTCATAATATCATTTCATCTAGTTCTCACACTTTCTATTATGAGGAGGGTTTATGCCAAGTGTAACGAATTATCTAAAAAACGTTAAAAATATGCGTCTCTTCTTTCGTAGCTTGGCCATGGGCCTACATACGAGAAATACGGCACCCAAACGAGGTATTAAAAAGAGTTTACACGATGATTATCTAAAACGCCTCGCCTATTTCAACATGGGATCCAAGATTCGGGACACTCAAATCGGGCGGACGCGCGTCCATACGATTACAAAGCAAGATTTCTACTGGGGTCACAACTATTTAGCTGATATATACGCACTGTATGCGATGAAACCAGAAGCGATTATTCTCATATTGGCTATCATCAACACAATCAACAAGCACACCAGTTGCACCATGACTGAGTTATATAATTACATTAACGATGATCCCTATATCCTACCAGCATACCAAGATTTTCTAGAAGAAAAATACAAGTATTCACATAAACCAGCACCTAGTATCATCGAGAAACAGACGATAACACGAATTATGAAAAAACTCGTTATCATAGGGGTTATCGATGAAGTTGTGCAAAAAAATGTCCACGTATATCGCCTGTCTTCAATTGGTCTTGAATCATCTACAGATAGCCTTGAGGCGTGTACAACGGACGTGACATCACAACCAACAGATCTTGCATCATGTACAATGGACGAACTAGAACAGTTAACTCGTGCCATATTTATCTATAAAAACATGGCTCTTTTCAGTACAGCTGGCCACACCTTGCTAGCAAAGCTACAATCGTTCATCACGGATACATCCCTCTTGGATGAATTAGAACAACCGATGCCACCAAACTACGAATCTCAGTATGTTTTCATCTATAATAATCCATTGCACAGCATCGATGAAGGCATTCTATATACCCTCGCCGAGGCCTTTCATCACCACAAAATGGTAGAACTCAGTTTCTGCAACAAACGTAGGCCTAAGGTAACGGTTAGGCCTGTACGCATTGAATCGGACTATATAGGCAACCGCGATTACCTCATCGCCGTACATCATAATACGCTTGTTACGTACCGCATCGACGCAATTAGTACGATAACTACAAAGGGCTCCTTCAATATCGATGCACCGATACCAACAGCCAAAGCACGTCATAATACGATGCTGCATCTACGATTTCACAAGTTAGATGGATACGAGCCAGCATGGACCAAATTTACGGATACCTTCCGTCACATGCCAATCAATTGTGAAAGCTCCACTCCAGAGTACTTGGACATGTGCATACAAGTTCAAGACGGGCAAATCCTATTACCATTGTTGCGTACATTTTTACCTTATATCGAAATCACAGAAAGTACACCTGAAAGCATTCGCACTCGATTTAATGATAATCTACGGTACACACAACATGAAACCGTATCCGAACCGAGCAGCTATACCAAAAAATCTCATCCATCTTGGAATTTACTTTCACCAGAAACAGACAAAACAGATGGCAGCACATCATTACTACTAAACGAAATCACAGCAGTAACCTGTGCCACACAATACCGCATCCAACGAGATCTCATCAATGGCGTAGCCTACACATTAGATGATTTACAATATATCATCGACCACCGACCATTATTGGATAGTTATGCACCGGTGGAGGAAAACGATCAGTATGAACACGCATTACCTAGCTATCTAGTACGACCAGAGGCGCATGGTCTAGAACCACTATTTCCAGAGTTACCCCCCCTCGTCACCACAGCAGCAGAATGCATGTTTCTCAAGGATTTATTAAACGATGACCGCATCAATTGGATGGTACCGCACAACGTGTACCAAATATTGTCACATGCATTGAACAATGTACCAACTACGTTGCCCACCCACACTTGGTGTAACCGCAGTTTAGCGATAGACGAAACGCCAATCTCCTACGAAAATCATCGCCGATGCACGGAGGCCATGATAAGAGGTACGAGTATCTCTTGGAATACAGAAGGTACTACTATTACAATACTTCCATGCAAGATGGAATATAACGGAGCTACCAATGGGTATTCGCTCATTGGGTATCATCTCGACGATAATACCTTTGGATATTATCCGATGCATACCTTACCTATTGTGACAGTAGGAACTGAGCCAATCGACATCGATACGGTCGCTGTATACCGAGAATATCAAGAGACCAACCTACAAACCGTAACATTCTCTGTATACGATATTAACAATGCTATCGACCGCTGTTTTAATGCCTTCTCTAACTACGACATCGTTGGCACGGAAACAGATACGAACGAGTTTACACTTAGCGTTGAATACCTACCATTCCAAGAAATGGATATCCTCCGCATCCTATTGTCCCTCGGAGCCGCTGTCCGTGTACACGAACCACAACTCATCAAGGAAAAGCTCGACAACATCTATAAACAAGCGATTTCATTGTTAGGAGAAAAATGATGGAATACTGAAATTTTCCCATTTTCTTAGACGGATACTATTAATCTATTTTTATCCTATAGTCCTACCCACTCTAAAATACAAAGGCGTACACTCTCTTGATACAGCAAGGAAGTGTGCGCCTTTTATCATCAAAAATAGAATATGTATCATACACTATTTTATTTATCTGATTACATTAGATATTTTCTAAATCATAAAGAGTAATCAATTGCCGAATTCCATCTTCAGTAATATTAGCATTTTTTATTAATCCTGTATCCTTTGTAAATTCAACCTCGAAGTCTGATTTATTACTAAATTGTTCATGAATTTCAACAACCATCGATTGTACGGATTTAGGATAATTAAAATTATATCCCAATAACTTTGATAATACTTTTAAAATATCTAGCATACTCTCTGGACTTCCTTCATATGTAGATAATTCTAAGTATAATTTTTTCCTTAACACGCCTTGAAAAGCATAAATTTCAAAAACATTAAATGTAGATGTGTTCGACATTATACGTGTCAAGAAGTCTGCTCTAAACTCACTAATATCACTATAAACAGGATAAGCTGTACTTAATAAGGCATAGGGACTATAATCATTATTCATGCCGGTAAGATACTGATATAACTCATTATATTTGCGTCCATAAATTCGAGACTGCTCTAAAGTACTACAGACTTTCAAATCATCAATCATCGCTACTTCTAACTTTGAAATTAAGTTATCTACAAAGGCAACAGTCAATGACTTTCCATTTTTTCTTTTGATTTTTAAATCTGAAGACAATATACAATTTTCTATTTCGAGGAGCATTTTTAATATATCTAAATCAAACCGATTAATAAATAATTGAAAGTATGCATTTAATAAATCTGTTAATCTATTAAGCAAATAGTGGTCAACATCTACAAATCTATTATATCGAGAATTTCGTAAGAATGTTTTTAGCTGCAAATCTCGAAGTTCATCTAGCTCAGACATAATTCTAGTTATACTATACCCCATACTGACACCTCATCGCTCACTAAATGATATATAAATTAAGAAAAATGATATAGATTCTATCGACAGAAACAATAAATACATTTATATAAATATTCACTAGTAAATCCCCTACCAAATTCTTTGGTCGGCTATTAATAGATTTAATGTGGCAAGAACTAATTATAATATTGACAATTTAGCTGCTCTATATAAATTGATACTCGAATATTCCTTCTATCGAATTTCTTATCTTTATAAATTTTCGCTGCAAGTATCTGCCCGTCTTTTGATCCATACTGCATTGCACGTAAAGCCAATTCTAACGCAATATAATTATTCTGAAGTAAACCTGATGATTTTCTTAGAGTAAAACCAGACTTAATAAGTCTCCAGCTTTCAATATAATTAATGGTATCCGCATCTGTAACATCATTATTATAAAATTTTAATGCCAATTTAAAGAGCTTTATAGCCTTATTTTTATTTATCACTTGGTTTTCAATAATAGAATTTATATAGCTATATAATTGTTTATTAACCTCTTTTGAGCTCCATGAAGTAAGAAACAATGCTGGTTTTGCTGGCTGTGAGCCGCAAACAGTATGTTTAAGAGCAAATTGACCTAGTTCAAAAAATAACAATGCTAAAGAAAATCTCTTTAATTCTATTAAATACAAAGGAATATTATTTCCTAATAGAATACATATATTTCTCCCTATTCCAGGATCATTTATAGATTGAACCTTTACTAATTCATCAGCTTTATCATAAGTATATACGCCAATACCATCTTCGGTATAGTTAGATACTACTTTTCTACCTAAATCATCAATAGAATTATATATCCGATAACGTGGATAATTAAGTTTGATTCTATTATAACTATACTGACACAAGCATATTAACAACAAGGTGAATTCTATCGCTTTTTTTATTTGCTTATTTTTTCCATATGCTATACCTAATGCTGAAATAAAAAGTAAACGTGGAAAATCTTCAATCATCATTCGTTCTATTTCATTAATAACATAGTCAATAGGTTGCTTATTTAAATATTTAAATAGAGTACTACAATTTTCTCGATCTAATCGAAAAATTATTCTGTATTTTTCATCAGAATCCTTAGTTTTCATAAGTTTATTTAATAGAGAGGACGAAAATACTTGCGTTCCTGAACTCATTTGATTAAGCTTTTCCCAATTAATATAATCATAATTTTCATAGATTTTTTCAGTATCTTTTTCTAATAAATCAAATAATTCTAATTTGTAATACATATAACGTCTATTATTAACTATCATAATATAGATGGTTTTATCAAAAGGCTTACTAGAGCACGCTAATGACTCCAACAACACAATGCTTTCAGTATAATATACCATCGCTTCTTGAAAATCATTTTTATCTCTGTATACATTAGCAATACTATTATATAAGTTAGCCTCATCAATAGGATCTATATATGTATCATGTTCTTTCGATAATTCAATATAATCCCAAGCTTTATTATAATACTTTAATGCTAAATCATATTCATGTTTTACTCGATATAACTGTCCTAAACTAAGCATCCTAGCATACACACCAGATGAATCAGAACCACCGCATAGTTCTATAAGCTCTTCTGCTAATTTAAAATATAACAATGCTTTATCAGGATTTCTTCGCTTAAATAAATTACCATAAACATTATAAGTATTAGCTAAAAGTTCATCGAATTTAGATGTTAGAGTAGAATCAGTACATGATTTTATTTTTTTACACTGCTGCACAATTCCCTCTAACGTCTTTATCGCATCTTCATAATTAGAGTGATTCTTATAGGAAACGGCTGTTTCTAGTTGTATCACCAAGCTAGAGTATTCATTTGCTAAAGAGATATTTCTATCATCAGCCAAAGAAGTAGACTTCGAATGTTTTTTTTGAAGCTTCTTTGCCAGTTCAAAATATTTAGTTGCTACCTGACTATCCCCTTGTAGGTCATAACTTTGTGCAATCAATTGATACAAGTTCCATACTAATCCAGCTGAGGCATCTATTTGATCATTATTCAACCGACTAGCAAAATCGCCTATATATAAGGATACTTCATTTAAAAAACCGGCATTTTTTAGAATCTTTCCAAAATCTAAATACATACCTACTTCAAACTTTGAATCAAATGAAATCTGTTTAGCTTTTATATATTTATCAATCTTTAAAAAGACTGAGCGATGTAAGGAATAATCTAATTCTCCAAGACTAAACATATGTATATTAAGCTGAACCAAATATAATTCTAATAGACTATTATATTTATGATTAAATGCATGAATATCAAACTGTAAAATTGCTAAAAGCTCTATAGTAAAAACCCGCAATTCACTAGCATCTAGTTTTTTTATTATTTTATCAATATAAAAATCTAAATTGTTTTTACAGGTAGCTAGAATACTCGTATAATTAGAGGTATTATTAGTTACCCAATCTACAACTTCTGGTCGTGTGATCTGCAAAAGAGTATCTTTCCCAGTTCTAATAGATGTAATCCAATGTTTTAAAGTATTTAAAAATGCTAATAGCTTAAATGTAACATGTGATTCACCTAATAGTTCAGCAATTTCCTTACTTGAAATAGGAACAGGTATAAAGACCAACAACTGCATTATACAAAGGAGTTCATTATAATAACCATCTCCAAATAATTTTCTAATACTACCCCAATAGAAATCAATAAAATTATTACTTTCCTTAATATTGTCAAATATATTTGAGCCTAAATCTTTATATAAATTAATAATATATTGTAACTCTAATGCATTAATATTTGATAATTCAATCAATTTATTAGCAGTATCTGTGGAAATTGAATATTTCTTATTAATCGACTTAAATAAATTAGCTTTATAATCATTAAATACGTCGGTTTTTGGAGCTACACATAATTTCTCATTAAATTTTAATTGATTTAAAACTTTATTCCGAGTGAAAGTAGAAATATCATCAGATATCAAACGACTAGTGCAAATTAAATATATCCCGTCATCCAAACTATTTGTAGCAGGAATAATGTCTGCAATAGTAGCACTAATAGAATACGGAATTTCATCAAGACCATCTATAAATATAACAAGCTTTTTGATATTAAACTTTTGTTTATAGTATCTAAATATAGTATTGATTTTTAGAGCAAATTCATGACTTGCACTTTCAGAATCTAAATTAATTTGTGGTAAGTCACCTGTAATATGCTCTCCAGAATTTGTTTTCAACAAAGAATTTGTAAGACTGTTAACAAAATATTCTTTAGTATATCCATAAATAGAATTTATATAAAAAGCACGACACAATATATTTTCACTAATTTGAAAATTATTATAAGCTAGTTGATCTACCATTTTAACAAATGTAGTTTTTCCCATACCAGCCTTCATTTCAATTAAGAAATTGCCCTTATCATAATTCTTCAACCACTGATTGATATATTTATTAATAAAATCATATCTGAAAAAAATTGAAGGAGCAATTATCTCATCAACTCGTTTTACTTGTCCTTCAATAAATAAGCCACCATCCACACTATCATCTACCATGCCAAGATTCAATATTGTTTTTACACTACTAAACATATCTGTTAATTTCTTTTCAAGTAATGTATATTTATCATTATTACAAGACGCTAGGTATTTAGTCATTGCATTCTTAACTATATAAGAATCAAAAAAATATATAGATGACTTATAACACTGAATCAGCGGTATTAGCTTGAATGCTTTACCATCTACTAAAATAAAAAGTTCATTAACCTCTTCTAATCTATTTACTAATATATTCTTATCTGTTACATCAATCGGATCCCCTTTTAACTTAATACATAATCTAATTTGGCTATATAAAGCTAAATTATTAACAAAATTATTTACCAAACTTTCTACTTTTTCCTTCAGGGTATCTTGAAACGATAACTCACTGTCAAGCATCAAAAATCCATGACCTATATTGGAGTTTCTCCATGCAACAATTTGCTCTTTAATATCATATTCTATAAGAGATTTCAAAATTCGATATATAGGTGATGTTATATCCTCACTCAATTCATATAATTTCTTAGCTAATTCTAACCATGTACCAAGTGATGGATTAGATTTCATAAGATTATAAATATGCTGTGCATATAACCTTTTTTTCTTATCATCATAAAATGCATCAGACAAAATTATCAATACAAGAAATTTAATTTCAATTTCATAAATATCCTTAATTTTGATTTGCACACCATATAATTCATCAGACTTCAATAAATTTCTTAGGCGTTCATATTGTAAATCAATAACCGAAGGTATACATCCTAATTCAATAGCATCCCATATTAACTTATTCTCTGCAAATCTTTGAAACCATGATTTTTTTTTACCGTCTTCTTGATATGTACAATTTTCATTCGAACATACTAGTTTGGTTCCAATAGCTAATAAGTCACTACTGCAAATTTTACACTTCTTCATGACAATAATCTCCCTATCATAATAAGATATTTCATACCAACATACACCCATAATTTTTCGAAAGTTTATTATTAGTAATTTTAACTTCTTATGTTAGTTCATCGCTTCCGACTTATTTAATTAAGTTTAATAACTAATAGTGTAAAGGAATTAAAAACAGACTACTATATATTCATTTACATACTCAACTTTCCTCTATGTAGATTTTATTCCTACATGCTCTCATTTCCACAAAATATTCAGATACATAGATTTAGCTTACCCCTATCAATATAATGAAGGAACAAATAGGACTAATAAAGATTATAACTCCATATATTGAAAAAAATTATTATATTATAAATCTAATCAACTATCTTTTTCTTATCTTTTAAATCAGCTCTAATCTATATAACAGATATAACGGTAACTTAATTTATATATTATTCCTTTTTTATATTATATATGCTAATATATAATATGAAAATATGATGAATTTAGTATTTTAAGGAAATTAATATGAATAAATCATCTATATACCCAAACAATAACTCTGATATTTCATCAAATTCACCAACACTTTTTGACGGACTTAAAATTGCATCAAAAGAAGAATTAGCTTATCTAATTGCTTTGCTGCGTCAACAAACAATGAAGAATATCGTTTCAGATAAATTTAATTCTACTGTTACTACTGGAAAAAAAGCGATTAATACTGTAATGAGTCTTTTCGGTAAATCGCAAAAAACAAATATCAAGATTGAACAGGAACAAAAAGAAAATTATCAAGATATAAATGCAAAGATTCAAGAGGAGATTCAAGAGCTACAGAACTATCCAAAAGAAGTTTTATACGATACACTCCTTCAAGAAATTCAAAAAGAATTAAAGAATAATACTACTGATCTTCTAAAATTATCTAACGATATAATTGAATGTGCTGCAAAAACCGATAAAGCAATCGATAAAGACTACAGTATAAACCAAAAAGCAGATGCTATTTATCAAAAAACTCTTCAATCTATCAAAAGTACATTAGAAAAACAAAGTGTTCAAGAACGAAACGAGATGATTTACCAATTAGATGAAATCCTCAAAAATTTATCTGCAGAAAAACAAGCAGTAGTAAAACAATCTTTAAAAACAGAGCATTTGACTGGTGAAGTGTTACGTAATAGTATTTTAAAATCAGGAATTGGTATTGGTTCACTTATAGCCGTTGGAGGTACATTTAGCTCCTATATTGCCATTAACACCATCATTCATGCTGTTTTTACAACCGCCTTAAGCATGACGGTTCCATTCGCTGTATATACAGGAGTTGCCAAAGGTGTTTCTATTATCACTGGTCCCATTGGTTGGTGTGCCTTAGGTGGTTACTCAATCTACAGTTTAGCTAAAACTTCTGGAAAGCTAACTGCTGCAATTATGTCAGTTATTGTCTTTATTGCCATAACACTCTATGGAAAAAGCTTTCTTGTAGATGAAAATGGTAGACCATTATGGTTTACAACCGACTCTTCGGAATATCAAGATTATAAAAAAAGCCTGTATGATGCCTCTACATTACGTGATACATTAGAAACCATTCGACAAGAATCAAAAGCCAAAAATAAAAAATTACACGAATTAGAGAAAAATCTAAAAGCTACCTTATCAAATACTAACGATAATAAAACTAAAGAACTAAAAAGTGAATTAGAGTCTATAAAAAAGGAACGCGATACGCTAGAAAAGAAATGTGATAAGTTAACCAAAAAATATACCAAACTACAAAAACACATTCAAGAACTAGATAAGCAAAATAATTTCTCTATTAAAGATAATAATACAACAAGCAGTAGCTCTTTAAATTTTCACTAAATGAATACATGGTAAAAATCCCCATATACATCAAACGTATATGGGGACTTTTACCAATAATAAATTACTTTTTATTTTCTCTAACCTAGTAAAAATTTATATTCCCAAATTTTAATATAAAATCACATCTATATAAATAAATAAAATTAAGTAATTAGTTTCTAAAATATTCTAATATTTCAATTAGAACTTTTTGTACATCTACAATTTCATCAAAGCATTCTTGAGCCGTATATCTAGATAATATATTGGTATGGGCCGCTGGGTTTCTATAGTTTTTAGTAATTCTTTGTACCATTTTTGCAATATTTTTAAAACTAGATTCTATTTCATCATCAGGAACAATAAGTTTTCTCCTACCAAACCTTCTTAACAACGCCTTATTATAGTCCAACTGATATTCATCTAGATTCTTATTCTTAATTAATCCTAGTAAGTACGGAATTGTACCCAGCGTAAACCGTGATTCTCTAAGAGGTTTCGTTCCATCCCTACCATCTTCAACCATATCTGTATGCCATTGTTCAAAGTTATCTCCATAGATCTCCTGTAAATAGTCCTTAAAATCATGATATAGTCTTCTATTTAATTCAACTTCTACAGCTTTTGATAAAAGAATACATACACCAGAATAATCTACTTCACCATTACTCTTGTCTAAGTTTTTAAACATTACCCGTGCGGTAGTCAAAAAAGATTTAGACTTATCGCTTAATTTATTCCAAGATGATTTAAATGTAAGTTCTAAAGTGCGCTCTTCATCAGAGTAATCTGAATCCGTACGATCATTTATTCTGCTTACAATACGATTACTCACAGTATCTATAAACTCTTTTATATACGATTCAGATATTACTTCATCTAAATTAGGTTTCAACCTTTCTGATAATTCCATTCTGCTTGTCTTTAAATCATCTTGTAATGCTTGAACTCTAGATTCAATTGATACTAAGGACTTATCAACTCTATCGAAGCGCTCATTTTGAGTGTTTTTCATACTTTCAATTTCAGAGAGTATCCTCTTTGTATCATTATTAATACCTATAATGTTTTCTTTATTATTAAAGCCACCTCTATCCCCATCGAAATTATCCACAGCATACATCCCAATATGTTGTGCAAATTCAACTAAAGCCTTTTCAGTACTAATACTTAAACATCCTTCATCAACATCATAAATATCAATCAAAGCCTCAACAGATTGTCTGTTAGTACTAACCTGAATACTAACTGCAATAAGAGCTATGGTAACTTTATAATCCTCTGATTCACACCACTCAGATACCTCAATAATTAGCTTTTTATCAGTTTTAACAGCTAATTCAAAGATTAATGCTCCTATGGGTTCTAACTTTGTAGTACTGGGAATACCTTTTATTAATTCAGTTGCTTTTCCACTACTCTCAAAATATGAGTTACATACATATTTTCCATCATTATATAGAGCCACTACAATATCGCGTGTATTATGATTTATGCCTTTCATATAAAAACTATTTTTATCAAAAGATTGATGGCTAATACATTCTTTTGTATCTGTTACTTCATTACAAAAAATTATCCGATTCATATTCTGCACCCTTACTCATAAGCTAGCATAGAAAGCCTTCCCTAATTCATCAATATTATCAAAACACCCGACCTTTGAAACAAGAGTTTCTAGTAGTTCTTTTATAACTTGTGTTTTTTCACATGTTATTTGTTCACTCTCAAAATAATAATCAAATTTATCATCCCAAGAAATCAGAAATGAAATGAGTTCACAATCATCATAGAGTATATAGTTCAAGAAATCAGAAATATGTTGAAGCCAACCAATATATATATCATTCTTAAATACTTCATGATCATAAAAAGCTACAAAATACTTACAAATATACGCAAATATAAAAGATAGTTTTATCTTTAATTTAAAATTATCAACCTTTTTAGTTATATGTGATATCAAATTATAGTTAAAAATATTACCTAAACACTTATCAATCCATTGTGTTACTAATAAATTATTATTTTTAGATACTAACAAGCTTAATTCTAGCACTTCATATAATGCACCTGTTAAAAAACTAGCTTTTGCTTTTTCTATATTCTGCTCAATCTCAGCCAAATAGCACCCATAAGCATTATGATATAATGCCGAAAATTGACTATATGGACCAAGTAAGTATGGATAGATATCTAGCATTTCATCAACAGAGGCTTTCCAAAGAACTAGCTTATTAAGACCTAATTTAAAGGAGTCATCAGAGAATAACAACTGTTTGATTTGAGCAAATCCTATATTGATTCTCGTTAGAAGAGATTTTATATCTGGCCCAATATCCTCTCCCTCATCATATTTAATACCAAATATCTGTCTAGGTTCCTTATGATACTTAGCAAATTTATTACTATTACATAAAAATATTGCTTCACAATATGCATCGGGTAAATTTTCATAATTATTGAAACAATCTAATTCTGTATCAGATTCAATAATTCTAATTAAATTCTGTATATACACCTCTTGATATTTTGTTAGATCCATAATATTTCCCCTTAAACATATACTGCTTATCTAAACATATACACCAACAACTCTTTATAGTGTTCTCGTATCTCATCATTAGTAAACAAGTCTTTTGCTTGTTCAGCCAACTCGTTATTACCAACCAATGTATAGTATTCAACAAGTCCCCCAGCAATAATGTTATCTATAGCTGCGGCTCGTTCCTGAACGATAGTTTGTGTGAGCTGTATAAATTCATCGGCCAGTTCTTGTTTCTTATAGGTAAATGCAATTAAAGCAAAGTATTTATAAATCAATTCCCACGGATGACCGTTCAAGTGTTCAGATTTGCTACTCTTTGGTAAGTTTTGAACCCACTTGAATAAGTCACGGCGTTTTTCTGAGTTCAATTGATCCAAATAGAAGGTGTACAATGCCTTAATATACACATAGAATGCAAATTTGAAGGATTGTTGTTTTTGCGCATCTTCAGTCATATCTTTAAGATACTTGAATTGGTCCCAAACCGCATCATGACCGCCAAAATAGGTTGGCGCATACCGTTCATAGCTTTCACGATTACCCATGTCGATATAATGGTGAAGCAAATAGGACAATGTAATGTTATAATCAATAGATTGTTCATCAAACTGAGCTAACGCTTCTTTGAAACAGGTTTCTGCTTGTGGGTCGCGCATATACGCATATACTTGGCCACATTGGCTCAAGGCACGCCCCTTACTGATACTAGCCTCTTCATCAGACTCAACTAATAATTGACGTAACGATGCTAATTCGTCCTCGTATTCAAGTATTTCTTTTGCTAGTGAAAGCGCCTCTTCGTAGCGATACTGATCATTGAGCATGACCACACGACGTTTAAGGGTTAACAAATATTCTTCTACATGACAGTATTTAGCAAAACGCTTACAGATCTCAAAGCATTGTTCTGCCATTTGGCTGTCTCCTATATGGTTATACGCCGTCACGCTAGCATCATAAAAAATATACTGACTCCGTTTATCTATTTTTGTTGTCTCCACTAGTGGTTTTAAATGGGTATGTAAATATACCAATTCATCTTGTTTTAATAAATTAGAATTAGCATATTTCGCAAATTGATGGACTGCCTCTTCAATGGCATCCACATCGTTGACTTGAGAAATCCATTCCTCAATCTTTGGAAACCATTGTTCCCAATAATAGTTTTGGAACTCACTCCGGCTTTGTTTAGAAGTAAATAACACAGAAAGGGCCTTGAAATAGTCCTTTTGTTGATACGCCGTAACGGCTTGTTCATAGGCCATGTCGATATCATCATACATAAAGATAAGGTTTTGACTTGAACCATTAAGCTGCGTTGCTTGCTTTACAAAGGATTCTTGCCACTCAGTAACACTTTGCCCTTCCTTATTATGGTTAAGAATAGCACAAATCGTATCAGCTAAATATAAGAAAGTATATTGCTTAGATTTTTCTTGATCTGCATAATAGAGAATCGAACGCACAGAGAATCGATCAATGTCCAAATCTAACCGATTCGTTTCTAGTAATTTCCGATCTAGCGCAGCCCGATAGTTATAGTCATTAGCTACTTGGAAAAATCGAATATCCCCTTCTTCATTTTTATACTTGTAACCTATCTTAGTATATTTATTACATAACTCCGTATCGTCAGCTTTCACAGGCACCTGACGTGTTGCCAAATCGAATTTAACCTTGGATACATGCAAATCATAAGGATTGTGGAATACGAGGCGCGACACGATAGAATAGGCCATATTCATATAGAGATTGCTAGCATATTCATCATTCACGAGCATGCTAGTGGACTTGCAGTTCAAGATGGATTTACCAATGCTACTCTTGAGCATCATCGCAATACGATAGCTACCATGCCGCGGATATTTACCAATTTTCTTATTTTTATACGTTCCCTGTTGAAAGAATTCCGGCAATGTGGCCTGCAATTCCGTTTTCATACGTTTAACATTATATCCATTGGTTCCTTGATGATTCACGTGCAAATCAATAGGATAGTGGCATTTGACCGTACTCGCCACAGCGCGAAAATAGTCATCTAAGCGCTGCATCTCGTTCCATGCATCATTTTCATGGCCCTTGTCATCATATACAATACCAGCTATAAACAGAGGTTCTGGCTGCCCAGACTGTTGAAAGCCCTCAAAATCGCCATTTTCATCTAGTGCAATCGTAATCATTGTAATCTCCCATTACTTATCTAAACATATACGTCATAGACCGCTCAATATTCTTCACATCTTGCTCTAATGTTTTGCGGATTGCATCACATAATTTTTGATTCCCCTTACGATCTGCAATGCGCATTTCACCATAGGCCATAATATTCCGAATAGCTGGACCTGGATTATCTACGGTTTTACGAATACAGTCCTTGAAATACTCAACGTCCGTCATATAGTTCCAGTCATAGCTAAGAAGCGACATATAGATAAAAATAAGTTCCCAAGGGTGCCCTTTAACAGAGTAATTTAACGTTTGACCAACATCTCTGCCTAGATTCACGATACGTTTTGTCACATCTTTGCCTACTGCATGTTTATAGAATTGGTATAACGCCTTGATATACACATATAATGCATACGATTCGTGTTGTACCGATTTGTCATCTTCTGTCATATTGGTAATATATGTTAATTGATCTGAAACCTTACTAGATCCGCCAAAGTATTTTGGCGCCCATACTTCATAATCACGTTGTTTTTCTGCATCGATATAATAGTGCAATAGATAGGACAATGTACGGTAATAATCGTCAGTTCCCTCTTGGAATATAGAAAGAGCTTTCACAAAATAAGATTCAGCCTCTTCACGTTCCAAATAAGCATACACCTGCCCTAACTGGCTATAGGCCTGCCCCAGACTAACCGATTTGTCATCCATACTGAGTTTTTCTCGTAATCCTTGTATTTGTTCCTCATACTCTACCACGTAGTTAGCTAATGTTAATGCATCGTCATAAGCATAACTATCCAATTTCGCCACAACGCGACGACGTACAGTTTGCATGTACGTTTCTAATGGTACGGTATATGCCAAGGATTGACATTTTTGAAAGCACGCTACGGCAAAGTCGCTTTCACCTAGGTGATTAAAGGCCGTTACGCCACCATCATAAAAAGCATATACCAAGCGTTGATCAACGCTAGAGAGATGCTGAATATCTTCTAACACATATTTAAGTTGCTCGTACACATAATGTAATTTTCCTGCATCAATACGACTTTGATTTGCATAATTTACAAAATCTTGCACGGCTCGTTCAATCGCTACGCGATCATCCGCACTATGAATCAGTTCCTCGATGAATGGGAACCAATTTGTTTTGTAATAGGATTGAAATTTGCTTTCACAATTATACGCATCATATGCATAACATAAAGCAGTGAAATAATCGCCATTCAAATAGGATTGCATAGCCTTCTCAAAGTACGTATCGACATTGTCATACACAAACAATAGATTTTGATGCGATGGATTCAATCGATTAGAAAAATCTACTAGCTTTTTAAATTTAAAGACATCAGTCGCCTCCCGATCGGCACCATAATAAATAAAATTCGTGCAAATATAGGTCGCTAAGTATAAAAATGCATTTCTAATAGTTGATTCAGTATCATCCTCTTCCATACGCAAGGACACAGTGCGAAGCTTTACATCCAAATCTGGGCGATTCGATTCCACCATATGTCGATCCAAAGAGGCGCGATATGCAAAGGCATTTGCCACCTGATAGGACGTAATTCCCTCTTTTTTCACCTGCTCATGTTGGTATTCATATGGCGTATAACCTAGTTGAGAATACTCGATTAGTCGACCTCGTTCCGAATCTAGTACATCTATCATTTGTGTAGCTAATTGCAAACGCACACGTTGTACACCAAGTGCAAAAGGATTCGTAAATACTAGTCGAGACACTAGTCCATCTGCCATGTGCCAATACAAATTACTTGCTACCTTGTCATGCAATAGATTACTCATACAATGTTGTAAATATTCAGTCTTTCCTGCCGTACTCTTTAGTGAAAGAGCAATCGCGTAATGACCGACACGTGGCATGGCCACAAGCTCTTCCCCTTTATACGTTCCATGAGCTAAAAACTCAGGCAAGGCTGCATCAATGGCATCTCGTAAGATGCGCATATCTTTTTTGGCATCAGGATTAAATGTTTCCTGTCCTTTTTCTTTTGCAGCTTCATCAATCTTGAGCTTACCAAAAAAACCTTGTGGATACAAACTTTGCGATGCTTCTGCTACAGCACGGAAGAATCGATCCAATCGAATCCGTTCGTTCTCCGCATCCTGTTCATTGTCCATATCATCGTACACAACACCAGCAATAAAATGTATCGTCTTAATATTCTCTTCATCTTGTCCTAAATGATGAAAATCCCCATATTCATTGAGCGCAATCGTTAACATAATGCCTCCACCTACACATATACTCTAATATATACACTTATTGTATCATCTTATTTTCATAATCAAAATACAAAAATCGTCAGTACTTATACAAACAGCACTGACGATTTTCATATGTATTCTATTAGGTGTTATACAAAGTTAAGGAAACTTCTCCATTATCAAAGGCTATATATTCACCATGTCCGATAGAGAAACAACCTTGGAATTTGTCTTTTGAAAATTCCGATGGCACTCTATTAAACTGATAGAAATTATAGTACTCAATGACCGATGAGTCCTTTGTTAATCCCGATTTTTCTAATTGTGCATTACTACCGGTCAGTCTAATGACAGCAACAATGTTATTATCAGCTACAACATAAAATCCTAACTTATTATATTTTAATATTTCCCGCCCATACGACTTACTAACAGAGCTTGGCTTGCCAAGTAAATTATATACAGCATCTTTAGTCATACCTAAATAAACTCCATGTACAGATTCATAATGTTCTTGTGAACCATTATTTAGTTGAGTTGTTTTATTCATAATTAAAGTCTTATGATTTCCAACACCCATCCATTCTAAATGAATTGCTTTTCTACCTTGTGCTTCTTGAATAATGAATACCCCTGCGCCAGGATAGCCCCCTACGAAATCTGTCCCCCCTACAATAGGACATCCATTGATATATCCGTTGGAAATAGTTAATACCTTATTTCCATTTGCATCAAACCAGTCACCAGCGGCTTTTTGTGAAATAGAAATAACCGTATTTAACGATGTTTGATAAGCATCAACAGTTGATACAGAAAATAAACTCAACGCACTAAAAACTACACCTAACATAAACTTTGATTTACTATTCATAAAATGAGAACTCCTTCCCTTGATTACTACAATAATTACTTAACACCTTTCTTTATTGCATCCGTCTTTAAACTCTTATAATGAGACATCAATGTATCAAGAATCTTCTTAACACGATCATCATTAATCTGAGTCTGATAATGACTAGGTTTTATAGTCTCTGCAGAATAGTATTTATCCACTCGAATCGTGCCAGACTCATCTTCACGATATAGTACATATACTGGAATTAATTGTGTATCCTTATCCCATTTACCCAATTTGGCATCTAAAGACGAATGATCCCAGTGTGGTAAAAATAGAATAAATATGGCTGGATCGAAATTTTTTTGGTCTCCATATGTCGAAGCTTTCCCAAATTGCTTCATAACGTAATCGTAATCATTGGAACCTACAGAAGCTAGATAATCTAACTCTTTGTTATAAACAACTATGCTATTTCCACCCTTTTCTTCAATGAGTGCGATAAAGCCATTATCATCAAAATTCGAGCAAGCCAATAATTTTCGTGTTACATTATGTTTCTTTAAAATAGCTTGAACATCATCCGTACTATTTTGCTTAGTTTGTTCTGCTACTTTTAATGTATCTGTTAATTTATTCCCAGACGAATCCGTAGCTTTACCAGCAACGATTCGATATGATGTATCAAGTACTTCTGGCTTATATATCTTGTAACCAATATACCCACCAGCAATACATGAACCAACAATACAAACGATGCCACTAATTAAAAATGCACGTTTCAAATCCCGTTTATCTTTAATAATAACCCCTGCAATTACAAGACCGATTCCAAGTAATAATATAATCCCTGCACCAATCGAGACAATTATGATATTACGTTCATGATATACACGGAAATCAGTTTTAATAGAAAGATCCTTGCCATTTATGAAAGCTTTTTTCAAATCCCATGTTAATTGTTTCCCATCATTACTAACAGAATCTGCATTACTGCTAATTGGTTTATACGGCAAATTAAGAATATAATCGAGTTTTGCACTTTCAACAGCACTTTGCATCGCCGAATTCATCATCTGACCGATTTGTTCCATATCACGTTGATAAGGACTACTATAAAGACTTGAGTAACTAGTCTGAGTGCTTGATGTAGGGATCTTCATGGTCTCACCTTTTTTATAGAGGTCAAAGGAGTAACTATCATATAAAAAACCATGTTTAACACGAACTCCACCATGATTTTCATCTGGATTATATAAATCAGCACCACCACTAACTAAATCTTCTAACGAGTTAAAATGTTTTGTTGCTGTAAAACCACCTTGATTTTCAGTTACATTGTAACCATTTTTCTTTTCCTTCTCACTTAAGTCATTAAAATTCTGACCTACAAGATTCATAATCCGTTGCGATGATTGATTAATGACCAGCTGATCACGGGCATCAACACTACCATCAGAATTGATTGTTATACCCAAATGACCTTCCCCACAGCCGGCACTTACTAGTACACCTACTAATAATGACCCAATAAGAGCGCTCCTCTTTATGCCATTCATAATTGTATATCCCCCTATAGTATAAAATTCATCTTTAATTCATCTGTTATTTCACATTCTAATACACTTATCGGAATATGTAAATTAACCATATTACAAACCTTCATTTAAATTTCATGAAAGTTTATGCATTATTTTCAGAATTATTTATAATTAATTACAGTTAATATACATTTATTTAGTAGAATATAAAATATATTATAAATAGTTTCAGCCCATACTAGGGATATTGGGCTACCTTTTGAAAGGATGAGTGTTATGAAATTTTGTTCTAATTGTGGAAAAGAATGGCAAGAGGGATCTAAATTCTGTGCCTACTGTGGCGCTAAAGGGGATAGTGTAGATACGACACAACAACCACAACCCCAATCAGTACAACAACCTGTACAACCACAACAAGTACCACCTACACAAGCACAACAACAGATACCTCCAACACCACAACAACAATACAATACAAATCAACAAGCTTATGGCGCACAACAAATGTATCAAGGGCAACAACAATTTAACGGTTATGGTCAACCACAAAATCTACGACCTCTAACAGATATAGAAAAACTAGATTTGGGTATGATTGAAAACTTTAAACAATGTGTTACTAAAAAATATGCTACATTTGATGGACGTGCTAGTCGAGCTGAATATTGGAGATTCTTAGCTGCAATCTATGCATTAATGGGTATTCTATCTATATTATGCGTAATATCTGGGGTTCTAGGCGCAATTGTACTAGGCATTGTGTATTTAGCGATTATTATTCCATGCCTAGCTTTAGGTGTTCGACGACTACACGATATCAATAAATCTGGTTGGTATCTCCTAGTCTCTTTAATTCCATTTATTGGGGGGATTTGGTTGATTGTACTAATGGCAACCAAAGGTGACGAAGACATAAATCAATATGGATATCGTACTGGTTTTATTCCTGTAACAGAAGACATCAAGCGTCAATATAATCTTGCAGATACGACACAATCAACTGGAATAGTTGTATTAGCAGCCATCATCGGTGTGATATTAATAGCTATATGTACCCACTAAAAATACACTTTACGTAGATTAAATACAATCATTTACACTCTACACTCTCATAATTGTATAAAAGGGTTCAGTTTAATAATAACTGAACCTTTTTTATACGATTATAAAATTATTTACTCCCACTAAATAGAAATATCCAGTATATAAACAAGGAGATTTTATGAGCCAAAGCGTTGTAAGAACAAGTGACTTAAGTAATATTATCAGTTCTCTACACACAATTAACGATAATGTAATTGACGTTAATAGATCCGTTAATGTTGTAGATGATAATGTCACACTAACTAGAAAAGAATTAAAAGAACTAACTGACTTGGTTAATGATTTTGTACTTTATCAAATACGTCAAAACCGATTAGGACAAGCTAAAACAGAGTTAATTAAAATTCGCCAAGAAATAGAGAAGAATTTTGGTCACTATGATATGGTGCGACGTACCACTCTAGGTGTTATACAAGCCAATGATATCGGCATTGTAAAAAAGAACACCATCGAGACTGCTACCGAAGAATTAATGATTCAAACACCAGGATACTGGCTTGCTCCATGCTTAGTGGCACTATCTGCATGGATATCAGACAAAAAAGATTTAGCGGAAAAAGCGGTAAAAGAAGGGATTCGTAGAGACTCTGAAAAGACTGCACTATTTTTCTTGTTAGTATGTCGTCGTGCAAATCGTAAAAACGCAGCTTTCAAATGGCTACAAAACTACTTAGAAAGCCAACAAGCCGATAAAATCAATAAAAAAACAATGATTATATTAGATGCATTTTCTAATGGCCTACTTGGTGTAGATTCAGAAAATATAGTATCTGCACAGCTAAAAAAATGGATTGACGATCTTGCTAAGAAGGATAATTTCATTGAATCTCAACGCGAACAGTGGTCTGATGCAATAAAACTTCATCGGTCTCCCGTTGAATGTAGTGAATATCAATATATTGCAAGATATAGCAATACCTGGGAAGGTTTAGAGACCGCATTAAGTAGTGTAAGACTACATGAAACTATGTTCAAGTATTTTATTGATATATTAGAAGCCAAAGTTGAACCTATGTCACTTATAGAAGAATTAGACGAAGTGCTTACTAGTCTCGTATCAAATTTTGACGAAGAAGAATACGATTTACGTCGTGACGAAATGCTTGAAAGATTAGTTATTGAGTACGAAGGTGATGAAAAACGTGCAAAAGCAGCTATGCAAGTAGAGGTTAAAGCATTAGAAGAGACAAAGGATTTTACACAAATTCTAACAGATGCTGCTATGACACCAGAAGTTTCTCACGCTAGTATATCTACCCAAAAAATTGCTTTAGCCTTATCGAAAGATTGGATTGCTGATGCCTATAATGATTTAACAGCCGAATATAGAATGAATACTCCAACAGATATCGAAATTAATGTAGATACTTATAACGGAATCACTCAAGATGGTAGCAACGAAGGCGAGGTGCTCTCCGACTTCATCAATCTAATGAATAGCGAAGAATATGATATTTTGTCAAAATTATACATGACCTCCTTTCAGAACTTCTGTAAAATTGGTGGTTTCGTTGTAACTGTAGTTGGTTTAACAATGTGTGTACTAGGTACTATATTATTGGGTATCGTCGTCCTAATTGCAGGTATCGGTATGATTCTCTACCATTATGGGTCTAAACAATCTATTGAGGAAAAACGTCAAGAAACTATTGCCAACTACGAAGAAAAAAGAACTAAAGGTACAGAAGTTATCAAAAACTTTATGGCAGAAGTCGTTGATTTTAGAGACGAATTTGCCACGCGTGATGTAGAGCACGACAAAGTAATCGAATTACTAAATTCTATTTCTCCAGAACAATATATCAAAACTAGTTCCACTTCTGCATCTCGTAAAGTTCAATTATAAAGGAGTTTATTATGGATCCTAAAGATAAAATCGCATTCATTAATAATCTAAACAACAATACAACCCCACCTCAAGCTTCTGAAAAACCTCAAGAACTTGAAGAATCTGAAGTATCTGAGCCAACTAAACCAGTAGCATCAGAAATGACAAAAACTACCGAAACACCGGAAACTTCTACAACTGCTTCTATTTTTTGTACTAATTGTGGACAGAAAATTCCAACTGATAGTAATTTCTGTGTAAACTGTGGTAGTCCAGTTAAAGTAGTTCCCAATAATATGACTACAACAGCAACACCAACCAACAATACGCTTACTAATCAAGGAACAGCCCTACCTCAGGCCCCAGAAGAATCAATTTTACAACCACCACAAAAAGTAACTATAACAGCAGAAAAAAGAGAACCTACAAAACGCTATACATCAACCATTATTAATACTAATATCTCCGATATCATTAAAACAATGGCTGAAAATAATGCATCTATGATTGCCGCTGTTGAACAAGCACAACGAGATGCTGCACTTGCTAATGGTTTAGCAAACTGGGATATAGAACCACCTATAACAATTATACGGAGACAACAATAATGAAAGGAATCTTAACATATAGTGAATGGGCTAAGCTATTAACTTCTATTAAGAATAGAGAAGATGACAAACAAAATCTAAGTATTATACAAAATAGTAAATTTGATGCTACAGGTTCTGCTTTACAACGTTTTATAACACGATTTTCTCGAATGCTAGAAGATCGTATTAATGATGCAAAAGAGCGATTTAAAAAAAATTGTTCTCGCTCAACATCTTCAGATTCAGCCTTAATTCAAGCACTACTTTCACTTCGTAAAGAATTTTTTTACTTATATGAAGTGTCTTCGGCTATCGATGTTCCTGAAGAGTATAAAACACAATTTCAACAAAAAATAATAGAGATTGCCAATGAAACACAAACCGCTTTAGAGTCAACCCAAAGTGCTGATATCTTTGGTCGTCTAGCGGCATTAGTTCGTAATCATAAGGTGAATACAATAGGTATAGAAAAACATGAGTAATATAAAAGATTGTAAACAAATGATGGAGCGCTATTTAAAAGCTCGAATTCCATTCATTGCAATTAATTCGATTGAAAGAGGTCGAGTTTTAGATATATTAAAAGAAGTCTCTACGGAACTGTCTTTACCAATTTTAGTACATACACTATCTAAAGGCCTCGTAGAAATTTCTACTGATCGCGTAGTGAGCGAAGATAAATCAGTATATAGTGCTATCGATTACATGTCTGAACAAATGGTAATGCGCCAAAACTTAACAATTCTTTTTACTGAAATACCAGACATTAGCAGTGATACTAGCGATGCAAAACAATTTAAAGATTTAATTACATTAGCCAATGAATCTGGTGGTACGATTATGGTTCTTACTAATACACCTGTATGGAGCCAACTCCAACGTTTAGGACTTATCATAAAACTAGACTTACCAGATGAAGATGAAATGCATACCATTCTATCTAGATATATTGATAGTTATCGTTCATTAATTCCTGTTGAATGGGATGAAACAGATATTAATGAAGCATCTTCTATATTAGCAGGTGTAACAAGAATTGAAGCAGAAAATGTTATTGCGGCCCTTATAGCCAATAACAAAATTACCAAGGCTGATATGGATGAAGTTAGAGCATCAAAGGATCGTCTTTTCTCAGATATATCCGGACTTGAAAAGATTAATGTAGATAGTTCTGTAGAAAATGTTGGCGGTCTTACAGGCCTCAGAAAATGGTTGGCAGAAAAGAAATTGCTATTTACAGCGGAAAAGCGGCAACTGCTTAAAGCAAAAGGTTTACGTTCACCTCGTGGAATTCTATTAGTCGGAGTACCAGGCTGTGGTAAATCATTATCCGCTAAAGCTATTTCTGCTAATTGGAAACTTCCTCTATATAGATTGGATTTTGCAACAGTTCAAGGCAGTTACGTAGGACAAACAGAACAACAGTTAAAAGATGCCTTAACAACGGCAGAAAATATTTCTCCATGTATTCTATGGATTGATGAAATAGAAAAAGGTCTATCTGGAGCAGGAAGTTCTAATGATGGTGGTGTATCAACACGTATGGTTGGCCAGTTCTTATTTTGGCTTCAAGAATGCACTAAACAAGTATTCGTAGTAGCTACAGCCAATGATGTCTCTATGTTGCCATCTGAGTTATTAAGACGTGGGCGTTTTGATGAACTTTTCTTCGTCGATTTACCAACAGATGAAGAACGTAAAGAAATTATTACGATGTACATGAAAAAATATATTGATTTAGTACCATCAGAAGACTTACTAGACAAACTAATTACGGTTACTAATGGGTTTACAGGTGCCGATTTAGAATCAACTATCCGCGATTTAGCTTATAGAAATATTGCAAATGAAGCACTAATACTGAGCAATCAAGAAATTATTGAAAGTTTCAATAACGTTGTACCTCTTAACAAAACAAGCCCAGAAAAAATTGAATCGATTCGAGCTTGGGGCCGAGAAAGAGCCGTTCCGGCATCAGGAATTCCAATCGGAGAAAATAATACATCCGATTCTAATCCAACAAAAATGCGTAAAGTGCTAATTTGAGGTATATATGAGAAAAATATTACTTGATGCAACAACTAAGACCACAATGACACCAAGTCAAACTAAACTGAGTGCCACACAACAATCTTCTACAAAAAAGAATACTATAAACTTAGAGCCTATTAATAAAATTCTACGTAAAAAAAGAAGTCAAAACTACCTATCTAATTTATCTAAACTGGATACTGGAAATCATGTCAATATGCAAGATATGGTAAATACCATAAAAGCACAAATAGAAGCTGAATTTCCATTTATTGACTGCATTAGCAACATATTAATTGGCATTATTGCTCCGTGTTATCTAGGTGATAATTATGAAATTCATATATTAGACTTTCAAAAAGATATTATTGAGCATTATGTACATGGACAACCATTGCCCTATGGATTAGAGTCCGCACGATCAACAGCAATGAGCCAGCGATATGCTTATATAGAAGTATATGAGCACCAGTTCTGCCTTGTCAGTGAGGACGGCAGTGTATCTATTGTAAAAAGGTAATTGAATAAAGTTTAAAATTATTTCAAGGAGGTTTCTATGAAGAAGTTTTTATTTTTAATGATGGCATTTTGCTGCTTTATTTTTGGCGGATTCAGTACTGCAAGTGCTAATTACCCCGTACACCTAAATGGCGATCCTAATTTTATCCTTGTAGATGGTCATATGGGTACAGCTTGGTACCTAGATCGTAGCTCTCTTAATGTTCAAAAATATGCACCACCTCATTATATTATTGCCGTTAATATCGTATCTGTAAGCAATGCAGATAGGGGCAATACAGCTATTAATTCAGTTATGACAAAACGATATCTGTATAACTGGAATACACGTGATATGTATGTAGAACGTAACTTATTTGCTAGTGATTGGCGATACTTAGATCCAGATGGAAGCTGGGCTGAAACAGGTATCACCATGCCAGCAGGTGAAATGGCATTCTATCTTGCTTATAACTTGAGATTCTATGGTTCAAGTGCTGGTTATACATCTAATTTCTATAACCAAGCATACTAATATCAAAAATATATAAGACCACTAGTACCAAAATGCTAGTGGTCTTATTCACATTTTAACTCTATCTACTACTTTTTCATCAATGTTAACCCAAATATAGTTATTGTGACCATCAATACTTATATGCAATAGAATTAGGAAACAAAAGCCCGAGTGATTTAATGTTTCACTCGGGTTTTATCGTTATTCAATTAATACCTAAAATGGTCAAACACGATTCCATTTGATCCACAAGGACTATGAATATAGGTAAATACTAGAAAAATCATTTTAAAAGGCTCCGCTATCACTATCACTGCTATAATCTAGAAGCTCTACTATTTCACTAATTTCACTAGCAAATAATTCATAACAACCAACATATATCGATGCTTCATCAGGTTCATTATTAACGCCAGAAACAAAAGAATCTAACTTACCTATTAATGACTCTCCATCAATAAATCTAACCTCTACATATGTTGATTGTATTTCATGAT
>OGKO01000355.1_pt1 | contig 37096 bp, 39 predicted proteins | sample 1572451 | NCBI WGS metagenome assembly OGKO01 (sample SAMEA2582089, study PRJEB24529) | metagenome | biome: Human gut stool | place: China | collected 2011 | reverse complement strand
TTAGGAAATCCGTAACACCACTCACAGGCGGCAGTTCATAAGTTAAACTCCGGTTATTTATTCATAATCCTGCGGAACCCAGATTCCATCCTCGCTGTCAGGCTGGATCATTTTTACAAACCGCTCTGCGCCGTCCTCGGTAAAAGTGATTTTTATATTGATGCCTTCTTTCGAGCCGTCCTGCAACGCCTCCACTTGTACTTTGTTTTCGTTATCCAGCAGATTCAACAGATACTTTGCAGCCAATACCGGATCCTTTAGATTCTGATATAACATAGAACTGGAAAGCAGACTGTTCATAACCAATGCATCATACATGCCATTGACCGTGTAATCCATTGGCGTGCCATTAATTTGCGGATATGCCTCATCAAATTCCGTTCCTGATACAATATAATCCAGAAAACGGATATTCTCATCCGTCACTTTATAACTTCCATCTCTCTCCTCAAACGTAATATCTTCTTTCCACACCGTAACATGTGGATCAGATGTCCATGCATAGTACAAAATCTCTGCTGTGTTTTTTCCATCATAGGAGGTCGTGATCGTATACCCCTTCGAATTTTCATCCGACGTATCCCACATTGGCCACGGGCTTGACCATCCAAAGATGATATCTCCTTCGTCGATCACAAGCAGCTGCTCCTTCATCATTTTTTTTCTTGCTCCATCCATGCACAAACTGTCAATCGCTGCTCCGTCCCTGTCACAAAATGCATCCGCCCAGGTTTGTAAGAAACTTTGTTGTTGTGCCCGAATCGCATCGGACTGCTTTTTTAATAAGGCATTTAGTTCTGATTCCTGATCAGCCAAAGAATCCTTCTCTGTGTTTAACGTTTGGTCAGTCAGACTGCTTTCTGATAATTCGGTTGCAATATTTTCTTCCACATTATCGTTCTTTTTCGGATTGGTAAGAAAAAGTGCTCCTATTATCACACAGAAAAGCAATGCTGCTGCAATCAGCCAGAAGGTCGGCTTTTTAAAATTCAGGATTCCCTTTACTCTCTGTTTCACACCCACTTCTCCAAATGCTAACGGGCAGACGGTGATCATTTTTCCCGGCACATGGAACGAAAGCAGGACAAGTGAATACTCTTTTTTCTGCTCTGCACTCCAGTCCTTTATCACACGCTCATCACATGCCATCTCAATGTCCCGGCAAAACAGAATGTACGCCAGCCAGCAGAACGGATTGAACCAATATACTGCAAACAGCACATAACCAATTGGTTTCCACAGATAATCCAGACACCTGATATGCGCTTTTTCATGTGCCACGACATTTTTTATCTGAACTTCTTTTAACGATGATGGAAGATATATCCGAGGATTTAACACTCCAAAAATAAATGGTGTCTGGATTCTGTCACAAATATAGATATTTCCCTCTATGTGGACGGATTCTCTCACTTTCCTGCGGATATGTACGTAACTGACTGCTGCATATACGAGCAAAACCGCCACACCGCATAACCAGATAGATGCAATCAGATTCATCGGGTTTTGCGCCGTCTCCTGCTCCGGAACTGTGATACCCTCCAAATAATATTTTGCAAGATACCGGTTTGCTGTGTTGTCTAAAGCCGGCATTTCTGTCGGAGCCTGCGATGTTACTGCACCTGCTTCAATGCTTACAACCTGTGCGTTTGGTGCGAGGCTAAATGTCGTCTCTAATTGAAATGGGCACAGCAGCCGGATTCCAACCAGCGCCCACAAGATACAGTGAATCCACTTCGGCGATCTCCTCAGCAGGCAGCGTGCCAGCACCACAACCACAATCAGCACGCTGGCAGATATACTCATGTTCAATAATTTTAAAAAGAGTCCTGACATTTTCAGCCCTCCTTTCCAATATCGTCGATCATTTTCTTTATCTCGTCCACCTCTGATTTATTTAATTTTTTTCTCGTTGTGAACGCTGCCAGAAATGCCGGAAGGGAACCTCCAAAGTTTTCCTCCACAAATTTTTCACTCTGGGCAGCGTCGTATTCCTCTTTCGTCATTCTTGCGGAAACCATTCCTTTTTCGTTTTGAAAGATTCCCCGCTCACACAGCCTCTTTAAAACCGTGTAGGTCGTTGACTTTTTCCAACCAAGTTTTTGCTCACATAATTTCACCAGTTCACCGGATGGGAGCGGTTCGCTGCTCCATATAATTTCTGCAAACTGCGATTCTACTATTCCTAATCTTAATTCCTCCATTGCCGCCTCCTTGGTCTAATGTTTGTAGACTTGTTATTTTTAGTCTACAAACATTAGACCAATTTGTCAAGAAAAAATCCACAGATATGTGGAAATCAATTTCTTTTTTCCTCATATCTGTGGATAAATGATTTTTTATAAATTTTCCTTTACAAAATCAACAACATCCATGTTTACACTCATAATACGTTTGTCTTTTTCCATTTCTTCAATGGTCATCCAATAATAATGCTTTCCATTTACGACAAAGTCTGCTTTTTTCATTATCTCTGGAAATTTATGAATAGTCACTTCATATAACCGATGATTATAAATTCTGTTTTCGTTATGACTTACAGAATACTTTTCCTGCACTTTTGAAGTAATATATTTACATGATATATTTCTTTTAGCTATACCTAAATCTGCTGAAATATTCTCTGTCATATATGCTTCATTATCATAATCCGATGTTTTATAATTCAAAAATAATTTACAGTCCCATCTTTCATCATCGTATACAAGAAAACGTTGCGACTCATTATCGAAAGTATCTTTTATGGCAATAAGTGAATGATTATGTTGAATTTTATTTAAAGAAATAATATCTTGAGCTAATATGTTATGGTCATATTTATTTTTATACATATCTATAATGTCAAATATTATTTTTATAATATATGCCATTCCAATTACACAAAATATAGTTTTTAATACAATTCCAGAAATACCCAATATGTCATTGTAACTGGCTGTAAATGCAGAAAGTAAAAACGATACGCCTGCAATAATAGTATCAATCGTTACCTTTTTTCCGATATATTCTCTTTTTTTCTCCAATAGCAGCTCAAGATCTGTTTTGTCAATTAATAACCGCATTTGCTCACCATTTTCCTCTCTTTCGCTCATTGTATCACACTGTTGGCATATTGACTATAAATTTGTTTCTTTCCAAGATCACTCCCACAAATCGCCCCAGATATCCGTGCACAACTTGGTACAATATTCTCTGGAAAAATTAGCATCCTGACTGATAATCGCATTTTTCTGCGCCATTTCATCTGTATAATCGCGCAGAAAATAAGTGGTCACTCCACCATAGCCCGGTTCAACCTGTGTTACAAGAGCATTCACGCCATAGTCTGTAATAAAGCCCTCACCATTTTCATCCAGTCCGATTGTGACTTCCGCCATGCCACCGACCATGCGGTCAGCAATCCCATCTCCACTGCTCGAAGTCCAGTTTACATAATTCCCAAGTGAATAGTAAACGAGTGTCTGGTTTCCGGTTGTCTCATCCGTCACCCACTCAACAGGCTCGATCACATGAGGATGCGTTCCTATCACCAGATCAACGCCATTTCTAACAAAAATCTCTGTCCATTTTTTCTGCATGCTGTCTGGCTGCAAGCTGTATTCTGTTCCCCAATGCGGGCACACTACAACAAAATCTGCCTGTTCTCTGGCGGAGGCAATGTCACTTACGACTTTTTCCTCATCTAAAAGATTTACTGCATATGGCATATCCTGTGGCAATGCAATTCCATTCAGACCATAGGTATAATTTAATATGGCGATCCGGATACCATTCTGCTCCAGAATAGTGACAGTATCCTGCGCTTCCTGACTTTTATTGATGCCTGAAATCGTAATCTGTGGATATTTTTTCTCCCAATTGGCAAGACAGTTTGTAACACCCTTTTTTCCCTGATCCATTGCGTGGTTTGTCGCATGCAGTACAACGTCAAACCCGGTATCCACCAGCGCATCCGCTGCCTCATAAGGTGCATTAAAGCTCGGATAACCGGATACCCCCAGCTCCTCTCCGCCAATGATAACTTCCTGATTGACAATTGCAATATCAGCCGCCTGAACGTCGTCTTTCACATTGACAAAAAGACTGGAAAAATCATAAGAGCCATCCTCTGCCTGACAGCTTTCCTCCACCGGAGTGTGAAGCAGAACATCCCCGACCATGGTAAGTGTCACAGTCGGACCTGAATACACATCTGAGATTTCCGGCTCCTCGGTTGTAATTTCCACAGCCTGTTCTGGTGCTGTCTGGATGTTATCCACGCTTTCTGTGTTTTCGGCTTCGTTATCCACAGAAGCTTCCTCTACATGGTTGAAACTGTAGATCATTTCCTGCCTGTCACAACCGGATAACATGAACATAGCAAGCAATATCATTGGTATCTTTTTCATTTTGTATTTTTTTGTTTCTTTTTTTCCTATCAATTATTCTGTCTCTTTTTTCAAAATATTCTGTAACTGCTGCATTAAAACTGAATACTCTTCGTGAACTGTCATATAAACGTCTTCCATCCGCAATGCCCGCTTCAACATTTCATTTGTAAGAAATGTCTCTAAATCCGTTGTCCCAAGCATATCTATACCAATTTGCATGTAATTGCCGACAATGTAAGCAACGAAACCGGCTTCGAAAATTCTATAATCAAATCCACGTCACTATTTTCACGGTTTGTGCCATTTGCTCTTGAACCAAACAATATTACTTTAGAAATATGATATTCATCTATCAATCCCAATATTGCCTCTTTTATCTGTTCTGTAGTCATTGAATTTTCATCTCCTACGAAAGCAATGCCTGATACACATCCCTCTTACTGATCCCACGGTCTTTTGCCACGAGTTTCATTGCCTCTTTCCGTGCAATGCCCTGACTCTCATATACCTGCATATGTTCCTCTAATGTCATGGATTCCCAGCTTTTTTTCTCCTCCTCGGCAAGCTCCTCAAAACTTCTTCCCTGCAAAACAAGAACATACTCACCACGAGGCTCATTTTCCTCATAATAACGGAGACTGTCGCCTAATGTAGTCTGCATTTTTTCTTCATAGCGCTTTGTCAGTTCCCGACAGATTGTTAATTTTCTGTCACTTCCAAGGACACTTTCCAATTCTTCTAACGTTTTTACAAGATGATGTGGTGCCTCATATACAATAATCGTTCTTGTTTCATTTGCAAGACTGTTTAAAACGAGCGCCCGCTCCTTCTTATCTCTTGGCAAAAAAGCCTCAAACGCAAATCTTCTCGTTGGAAGACCTGACATTGTAAGCGCCGTGATGCAGGCTGCCGGACCCGGAAGGGATGTCACTTCAATTCCTTCCTCGTAGCAGATGCGCACTAAATCTTCCCCCGGATCAGAGATGCCGGGTGTTCCAGCGTCCGTGATCAAAGCTATGTTCTTTCCTTCCCGAAGCTTATCCACTAATTGGTACGCTTTGTCGATCTTATTAAATTCATGATAGCTTGTCATCGGAGTTTTTATCTCAAAATGATTGAGCAGCTTAATCGAATTTCTCGTATCCTCTGCCGCAATCAGGTCGACCTCTTTTAAAGTGCGAAGCACTCTATAGGTAATATCCTCAAGATTTCCAATCGGTGTTGCGCACAAATATAACTTTCCTGCCATGAATATTTCCTTCCTGTATTGTTTCCAGTTCAACAATAATGTTTGAATGGTTCTACGCTGCTTTCTTCTCTGTCACCTTCGGAATCACAAAATAAAGCGCAATTCCAAGTGCTACGATTCCAAATGAAATAATCTGCGATGTAGAAAAAATTCCAATGCTTCCACGATAATCATCACGCAAAAATTCAATCAAAAATCTTCCGATTCCGTAAAGTACCAGATACGCTGCTGCCACTCTGCCCGGCTTTGGATTCTTAGATGCATACCAAAGAAGCAAACCGCAAAACAGAAAGTCGCCAGCGGAAGAAATAAGCTGTGTCGGAATCAGACTGACACCATTCGGTGCAAAATCAGAATGTGTAAAGGTAATGCCATACCACGCATGTGTCTCTCTTCCATAGCAGCAGCCGGCACAAAAACATCCAATACGCCCAAATCCCTGTGCCATGGAAACTGCAGGCATCACAAGATCAAAATAAGAGATAAAATTTTCTTTTTTGATGCGGCAATAGACATAACTTGTCACAATCCCACCGATAATTCCACCATAAACAACGTATCCGTTTTTAAAATCCCATAAAATAGACGGATCTTCCATAATTGCCGGAAGTTCTACAATATAATAAAGCAGCCGGCAGCCAACCATTCCCCCAAACAGCGCACATAAGAAAATACCAAAAATCGTATCTTCACTTAAGCCCCTCTTCTTACCACGGTAATTGCACATAAACAGCGCCGATGCAAATCCAATCGCGATCATCAAACCATACATATAAATTGTAATCGGTCCAAGTGTTATCCTATTAAACATATAATCCTCCTTGTTTTGCGAAGCAAAATGCGACTGCTCTTGCAGGAGCAGAGGATTTAGCCTCCTTGTTTACCAGACTTATAAACTGATAATTACGAAACTCTCATGCCGTAGATTTAATTGTGCTAAAATAACAAAAGCTTGAGAAGACACTGGGGAGCCGCCGGTTCTTGCATGGCAGACATAGCAACTTGCTGTGGCTGGCATGTTAGTACCGCTGCGAGCGACACGTAGCGAAAGCGTGTCTTCGAAAATTTTGTTATTTTATCACAATCTTCACACGCCGTATTGAGTTTCGTATTACCAATCAATATCCATAAATATCATAAATCTCATCCGTATACACGCCCTGCTCCTTGTATACAATAAGCGGTTTTTCCACTGTCACGCGGGATTTTCCGCCTCGCAGTCCCTCAATCAGCACCATATTCGGCTCTTTATCGATATAAGGATACACAAGCCGCATGCGTTTCGGTTCTATCTTATATTCTACCATTTTACTCATGATTTCCGCCAGTCTAAAAGGGCGGTGTACCATATAAAATCTGCCTCCCGGCATAAGCAGTCTGGCGCTCTCACGCAAAATATCATCCAGCGTGCACAACACTTCGTGCCTTGCGATCGCTTTTGCTGTGGACGGAGAGTTTTCCCCATGCGTGCCGATCATATAAGGCGGATTTGTCGTTATGACATGAAAAGAAGATGCTCCAAAAATATTTGAAGCATCCTTGATATCTCCTGTGACTACTTTAATCCTCTCTTCGAGATGATTGTACGCGACACTGCGCCTCGCCATATCTGCGCTTTCTTCCTGAATCTCTAACGCTGTAAAATCAGTTGCATCCGTTTTTGCTTCCATTAAAATCGGGATAATTCCGGTGCCGGTTCCAAGGTCTAACACCTTCTCCCCAGCCTTCGCTCTGGCAAAACCGGAAAGCAGCACAGCGTCCATTCCAAAACAGAAACGCGCCGGGTCCTGGATGATCGCATATCCATTGCGCTGTAACTCGTCCAAACGCTCTCCTTCATGAACCAGATTATTTTGCATCATCAATCTTCGACTTTCCTCCACGGTCCTCTAATGCAGCCAGTTCCTTCATTTCCTCGGCAGTAAGTTTTACATCTCTGCGGCGTTTTGGCTTGAACTTCAACTGATTTGCCTGATATTCACGCAGTTCTTTCTCGTCATTGACCTCTACCAGTACTTTTACAAGCTGGCGGAGCACATTTACAGAAGAAACTTCGCCCTTTAAACCGTCATCTGTTGTGACAGAATCGCCGACATTTGGAAGGCGGCTGTTCAAGTATTCATATGTTTCCTCCTCATTTTTCAGACAGCACATCAGTCTGCCGCACACACCGGAAATCTTGGTCGGGTTTAACGACAGATTCTGTTCCTTTGCCATTTTAATGGAAACCGGTGCAAACTCAGAAAGGAATGTGTGACAGCACAATTCACGTCCACAGATTCCATATCCACCCATGATCTTCGTTTCATCACGGACACCAATCTGGCGTAATTCGATTCGGGTGCGGAATACTGCTGCAAGATCTTTTACCAGTTCACGGAAGTCAATTCTTCCGTCCGCTGTAAAATAGAATAACAGCTTATTATTATCAAATGTGTACTCTGCCTCCACAAGCTTCATATCCAGTTTGTGTTTTGCGATTTTCTCCAGACAGATCTTAAATGCCTCTTTTTCCTTTTCGCGGTTCTTTTCTGCCTGTTTTTCATCCTGCTCGGTTGCAATGCGGATGACCGGCTTCAATGGCTGGATGACGCTCTCCTCGGACACTTCCCTTGGATCTGTCATGACAGTTCCCATTTCAACGCCGCGCGCGGTCTCCACGATCGCGTGCATACCTGCATTTAACTGTAACTTTCCAGGTCCGAAATAGTATATTTTACCTGCATTCCGGAAACGGATTCCTACTACTTTTACCATTCTAGTTCTCCTTAATTGTCAGCAGTAATAACTCAATTACCAGATCAAAGTTTACGTTTGCGTCCAGACGGATCTGGGCTTTACGCAAAGCTTCCAAAATACTGTTGATTCCATTGTAAGAGCTTTTTTCTGCCTGTCTTTTTATGTCGTAGACCTCATCCTTAAAAATAAGGCCATTTACGTCACCTGTTGCTTTAAAATATAATACATCACGATACCAGATCATCATCAGATCAAAGTAATCGTTGATTTCCAATTTGTAATCTGCAATCTGCTTGACGGCTGCTGCCATCTCGTAAAGTTCAATGTCATCGAGACGTTTCATCAATTGCAGCGCGCTCGCCTTCATCTCGTTAAAATCGTCCGATGATGCAAGCTGGATTGCCTTTCCGACATTTCCCTGCGCGAATGCCACGCAGACATCTGCCTGATAGTCCGGAATCTGATACTTTTCCATAAGGAATTTCTTGATTTTCTCGTCCGGCACTACCTTAATATTAAGCGTAACACATCTCGATAAAATTGTCGGCAAAAATGTGTCCGCATTTGTCGTCAAAAGCATGATGATCGCATATGCCGGTGGCTCCTCGATTGTCTTAAGCAGTGCATTCTGCGCCTGCTGGTTCATCTTTTCCGCCTCATCAATAATGTAAATCTTGTGATCACTGCTGTAAGGCTTCACATCAATATCATTATTTACCTGTGTACGGATATCATCCACGGAAATTGTATTTGGCTTCTCATGGTTTACATAAATAATATCCGGCTGGTTATGTCCCAATGCCTGTTTGCAGGAATGGCACTCCATGCATGCCTCTTTGCCATGTTTTTCGCACTGCAAAGCCATTGCAAAAGCCTCTGCCAGCATCATTTTTCCCGATTTGTCCGGTCCGTTGATGATATATGCATGGGATACTTTATCCATTTCAATTGCATTCTGTAAATGCTCTATAATCTGCTCATGTCCGATAATATCTTTAAATCCTGCCATATGATGCTCCACTTCTGATATCAAAAAAACTTACGCTGTTACATTCTCTTTGTTCCGGCAGCCTGTATGTCCTGTCTCCTAAGTCAGTATATCCAGCAACAGTCCACGGATCTCACCGATCCTGCTCAAGATCGCAATGTGATCTTTCTCATCCTTCACCAGCTCCCTTGCGAGTTCATCCAGATTCGAATCGATCAGCCGGATCAGCCCGTATACCCTGTGCCGTCCCTTGCGGTCTAAGAAGTTCTCCCTCGAAAACTTATGGGAACGGTACACGACCTCGTTCAAAAAATCCTTGATCAGTCCGCGGTACTTTTTCATATCACGGATATCCATATGCTGTGCAATGCGGTTTCCCTGTGCCGTGATATCATTCATTAAAAGATCTACTTTTGCCTGAAGATCCGCATCGGTGATTGCACTTGCCAACGTAAACTTGAAACTTCCGTCGCCTGTTTCCGTCGTCACGGTATCCGGCACCTGCGTTACCTGTGCGATATTATTTACTTTAATGTCCACCCATGCTCACCTTCTTTCTTTCTATTCATCCTCCGGCTGCAAAAATGATTCCATGCAACCGTACTTACTCTGCTTACCGTCAGATTTTCTATCTGTCTGCAGGAATCAGCCCTCAATTTTCTTTTATCTGTCTTCAACGATCAGCTCACGGATTTCTTTCTCCGTCTCATCCAGATCCTGATTGACAAATCTCCTTGTGATTCCGGCTTCTTTTAATTTTTCCTCTGAAAAATCTTTGGCATCTGCAAGAAATCTGCGGCACAGCTCCTCATACTTCGGATTCTCCTGCATCCGCTCCCTGCAAAGTGCCCGGCTCAAACGCTCGCCGTCCTCCACCTCTATATAAATCGGCACAACCTTGTCTTTTCCAAAGTAATCGCGTATCTTCAAATAGGATTCCAACGTTCCTATGATGAGATAATCCTGATTTTTCAGATCGATCTGGTCATCATTCACGGTAAAATACTTCCAGATTCCATGAACCGTATCGTAGGCGCGAAGCTCGATAATACGCCCCTCACGCTCTAATTGCTCCACTTTTTCCTCATCACAGAAAAAATATTCTACGCCGTTTTGTTCCCCTGCACGCATTGGTCTTGTCGTGTACGGAACAATGGTCTTTAACGCGAGACGTTCATCCCCAAGTATCTTTTTAAACAAGGTATCTTTTCCCGTGGAACTTTTTCCCATGATACAATATATTTTACCCATTTTTCCTGCCTCATTTAGTATAATATAGTCTTTAAAAATATACAATCTTTAGTATTCGCTCCTGCACTGCAGAAGTTCCTTCCACACGCAGTCCAAGCGATAAACATTCCTCAATATTATCCGCCAGACGCTTCGTAACAATCTCGCCCGGTACGATCAACGGAATTCCCGGTGGATACAGATAAATCGTGTCCGCGGACATATGCCCAACTGCCTCCTGTAAGAACACCTCTTTATATGGAAGCTCCTCTGCCTGATAAATCTGCATCTCGCGCGGATTTTCCTGATAGATTTTCTCAATAAAGGAATGATACGTCCCATTATCCGGCAGATTATTCAAAATTTTGCTTCCATTTGAAATGTCTTCCTGCGCCTTTGCATCGATCTCATGCAGTGCGCCTGCCAGACGCTCCAATCCTTCGTCCTCGTCCATCAGACTTGTCATTCCAAGAACATAATAACCGGAAACCATTTCCATCTGCAAATGATATTTCTGCAAAAGGATCTGGTGCAGTTCCTCCCCTGTCATACCGGCTTTGTCTGCAAAAATCACAAGCTTGGAATCATCCCAGTCGCAGGCTTCCTCGATACTTAAATCCTCATTCTGCATCACGTGCAGATACTTTAAATCTGCTGTTTTTTTATAAAAATCCATCAGCCGGATGCGGTAATCCGTAAAAAGTTTCTGCCCGTTTTCTGTGACCAGACGGATGCACGCATCCATTCCCGCCATAAAAATATAGGACGGCGAACTCGTCTCGTAAATGGAAAGATACCGTTCCACCCGCTTTTCATCGATCCGGTCAGAGGTCAGATGAAGCAGGGCTGTCTGTGTAAACGATGGCAATGTTTTATGTAAACTCATAATCACCGCATCTGCTCCAAGTTTTACTGCATTTTCCGGGAAACCTCCGCCGAAACCAAAATGCGCACCATGCGCTTCGTCCACGATAAGCGGAATCCCATGCTCATGACACACCTCTGCAATCTTTGCCACATCTGACACAATCCCCTCATAGGTCGGGGAAGTGAGGATCACTGCGACCGCATCCGGGTTCTCATATAGCGATTCCTGCACCTGCTCTACTGTGATCTGCCCCTGAATTCCGTTTTCTGTAATGGGCGGATACAGATATTCGGTCTGTAATTCATTCATATATAATGCATGGTACACCGCTTTGTGACAATTTCTCGCAACCAGCACCTTGTCGCCACGCCTTGTAGCCGCGCTGATCGCAGCCAGCAGACCGCATGTACTTCCATTTACAAGGAAAAAACAGCGTTTCGAGCCATAAAGCTCTGCCCCACGTTGCTGGGCTTCTTTTATAATGCCGGTTGCATGATGCAGATTGTCAAATCCATCGATCTCTGTAATGTCAATCTCATACGGATTGGGAAACGACAGACTTTTTCTTTTATGCCCCGGCATATGAAACGGATAATAATCCGACTGTGCATACTCATTCAATTCATCTGTCAAATACTTCATGTAAGTCTGCTCCTGATGTTTTTAGTATAGTATAACACACTTTACAACGTCTTTTCTATTATGATATATTATTTTAGATGCACTTAAAGACACACAATATTAAATAATTGCGAAACTCATAACCTAAATCTGAGTTCCGCAATTATCTAACATATACAATTCGGAGGTATAGCATGGAAAATGCGCTCGTGATCCTCTGTGGCGGTAACAGCACACGAATGGGAACCGATAAAGCTCTCCTGCCTTTTGGAGATAGCTGCTTAATTGAATATTTAGTGAAAAAATTTCAGCCGTATTTTTTCAAAATCTATCTCTCGGTGAAAATAAAGGGCGATTACGCCCATTTAAAACTTCCGGTAACGGAAATTCCGGATATCTATCCGAATCAAGGACCAATGTCCGGCATCTTTTCCGGTCTGTCTATGATCGACGAGGACTGCGCTTTCTTTATGTCCGTAGACACTCCTTTTTTAGAGCCAAAAACAGGACTTGCGCTGCTCTCGGAACTTGGCGATGCAGATATCTGCACACTTGAGGGAAAAGCTTCCTATCTGGAAACGGCGACTGCTGCATATTCCAAAAACTGCATCACGACCATTGGGAAATGCCTGCTGCTGCACCAGTTGACGTTCAAAACGCTGCGCGAAAAATGCAGCACAAAATATGTGACCGAGTCTTCGATCGCTGCATCTGCGCCAACGCCGATCGACATTCAGTACTATAATCTCGACACGAGGGATAATTACTATCATGCCCTTCGCATTTTAAGCGGACTCGATCATCCGAACTCTTCCCAGGCACTGATCGAGTATTTCAAAGACACCAGAGATTTATTTCTGCATACAACACCAGTCATTTCCTTTGTCGCAAAACCGGGAACGATCATGACGCCTCTTATCGAAAGTCTGCTTCCTTTATTAGAGCGCGAGGGATTGAAAGTTGTGCACCTTATCAAAGAGGATTCCTCTGTGGTATTCAAAAATGTTTACTTTGAGCCGACACTGGAAAATCTGTCTTCCTCTCTCTCCGGTGCCGACCTCGTACTGACGGAAAACTTTGGTGCGGATGCGCCAAACAAGATTGAAATTCTGCGAAAAGACTGGTCCGAGACTCCTCTGTGTGAGGAAAAAGATTTAATCGCGGTTTTTGCTGATTTTTCCTATCATCCGAAAACCTCTCTGCCAGTATTTGACCTTGGCAAATTAAAAAACATTGTCGCATTTCTGCGTGACTATCTAAGCAAACAATAAAAAATAATCTGTGGGCAAATGCATTTGCTCACTAAAAAATATCCCACAAAAGAGGCTGCCGCGGCAGCCTCTTATAAATAGCGGGAAAGATCCGGCATCCAGTCTCCAAAGAAAATCTCATCCCTGCACACCGCGTCCCAGATTGGATTTACAAAAGATAAAATCTGCCGCAATACTGTTTCCCAGGAAACATTTTCTCTCCCCTGCTTTCTTGCATACTTTTCCCAGCGTTTCTTCATATAAGTATAATCTTCGTAAGACGCAAGCATTTCTATCCGCTCCGTCTGCGGCGCTGTTTCCTCTTTTTTGCAAAGAAAAACGATCGTCTCATAAATATGCCGTCCGTCCACCGGCTCCTGCTTCAACAGATGAAACACGGTATCGTATGCCTCCATTGACGGAATCAGTTCCAGATAATTGATAATTGAAAAAATCTGCTCCGCCAGATACGTTTCCACCGGGAAATGCAGATAAGAAGCCGTCTTCTTTTCATAAAACACCGACTGTAACTGCTGTTTTTCCGGTTTTACCATGTCATAAACAAGAGGACTGATGCGAATGGTAAGCGGAACTTTCATTTCTTCCCATTCTCCAGTTATGTAAACCAGATAGTCACTTTCCTCTTTTTCCAATGCATAATTCCAGCGGATGTGGTTATCCCTTTTTCTACAGATCTCCTCCGCAAAATCTGAGATCAATTTTTCATCCAGAGACGGTAAAGCTGCGCCGTTTTCCTGCCCATATACAAAATGAAGTGGCTTCTGCCACTCCTTTCTGTAGGCATCCGGACAAAAGCAATCCCTGTTCTTCAGCCATAAATTCTTCGCGAAATCCGTCTCCAGCACCTGAAACATCAGTGTCTCCTGTAAAAATGCCTCCAGCAGATCTGCAAATGGAATCTGATACGCTATGCTTTTTTCTTTTAACTGCTTTTTCGTAAGTAAGTTCTGTTCCATTAAAGCCAGACTCCAATCATATTCTGAACTTTTTTCACGACTTTACGCTCTTTTGCATAATACATCAGCTTCGCGATATCCTTCTTCGGATCTTTTATGTAAGCCATCAGTCCTTCTTTGAATCTTTCCCGATCCATCTTGTCCTCGTATTTTAAACATTCACAGATCAGTCTTTCCTTCTCAAAAATCCGAACCGTCACATCAGAAAGCTGTATTTCTGTCACTCCAAGCTCCAAAGTCTCCGGCTCCGCATACATTGGGATGATCTTCGGATAATCCATTTTAAAACGTGATTTGGAAGTATTCTTATCCACCGCAAGCCGCCAGCCATACGGTTTCTTTTTGATATAGCCATACGCATATAACGCATTTTCGAGATTCAGCACACAGTCTGGGAACAGCTTTGCCACAAGCTCCTCCTCCGTAAAATCGCTGAGATGAACTGCATAATAACCGTTTTTTACGCGCAGAATATCCCCTTTTTCCACAAAATCAAGGATCCTGCGATAATCGATCCCCAGCCCGGCGAGCTGGCTCTTTTTTACAATTCCGCCATTGTCTAAAATAAACTTTTTTACCTTATCCAGCAACAACTCTCTTTTTTCACTGACTGCATATGACTCCGACATGCTTTATCTCCATCTTCTGCGTCTTCTACGTTTTTTTCTGATTCTTCGTCTCTGATCTTTTCTGTCTCTACGAACGGCTCTGTTGTGTTTGATAATATAGTAATTATCGTAAAAACGTTTTAAGAAAAATAAAAGTACACCAAGCAAAATCACTGCAACAATGAGCAAAACCACAACAATCGGTTTCACCTGCACCGTGGAGACTGCTTCCTGTTCCTCCTCCTCGGTCGACTCATTGTCAAATGCATAGCCTTCCACGACCACGCCGGTTGTCTTAATATCTGCTTTTCCTACATTTCTTCCCGCATAAGTATATGTGATGCTCCCTGCGATCTCCGGATCGCTGTCATTATATTCCACGGAAGATGAGGTATCTGAAAATTCTGCTGTTTTCGGCAGAACAATGACAGCATCTTTATCCAGCTCCACAAATGGCGCAATATTGTTCAGATTGCCATTATCCACCGTTGTCTCTGCGCTGTAATCCGTATCATTTTCCGATACGTTCAGCACCTGAAAATTGTCAAATGCGTAATCAAATAAGTTTACCGTATCAATAAACTGATTCGGTGACTGCGTGTTCATTACCACACAGATCAAAGTCATGCCATCTTTTTCCGCATAAGTCACCAGAGTGCTGTTTGCGGTCGCCGTGTATCCGGTCTTTCCGCCGACACAGTACGGATATAAGTACTTGCGGTTCGCATTGTGGTAAGTACAGAGCATGTCGTGATGATTTCTTAACACCGTTTCCTCCGCATGCTTATTGGTCGGAGGGATCGTATACATCTTCGTCCCGATAATGATACGGAATGTCTCATTCTGATAAGCAGCCTGTGCGATCAGTGCCATGTCATGTGCGGTCGTATAATGATTCTCGTCCTGCAGACCATGTGGATTGGCAAAATGTGTGTTGGTGCAGCCCAGCTCTTTTGCCTTGGCATTCATCATATCCACAAAATTCTCTACTGTGCCGCCCACATGCTCTGCCACAGCGTAGGCACATTCGTTTGCCGACTCTAACATCACACCATACAGGCACTGCTCTAATGTCATCTGCTCGCCATAATCTCTGGCGATCCCGGAACCCTCTGTATTATTGATCGCATCATCCGAAAATGTAACCATGTCGCTTAAGTTTCCATTTTCCAATGCTAAAAGCGTTGTCATGATCTTCGTGATACTCGCCGGATAATGCGCTTCATCACTGTTTTTCTCATAAAGGATCGTACCTGTGGATTCTTCCATTAAAATAACACTCGGCGAGAGTGTTTCCGGCGCATCCGGCCAGTAATCCGCCGCCTTGACATCCACTTTTCCAAGACAGGCAGTAGAAACTATCGTAAGAAGCAGGCATGCCGCCTTTTTCCATCTATTTTTAAACTTCATAAAAACTCCAAATCTATAGTAAATCTATTAATTTCGCACAATCCGTCCCATGTATACACAATTTTTGCAGATTGCGATCGCGTTATCAACATTATTAGTATAATAGTTGGAAAAAATACATGCAACCACTTTTCATCATTTTAAGACTTTATTAATTTGTGAGATTATGCAATGTGTGCTTGAAAGTTGGGGTTTTTTTATTGTAGAATATATACGATTGTTTCACGATACTGTACTTTTACTTTGCGGATCGTTTGAAACGATATTTCAGAAAAAAATTTATAGTTTACATAATATTGAAAGGTTGTTTTATGAGATTAAGAAATATTCCCGGCGCGGATGACGCCATTTTAAATAGTGAATACTGCATCAAAAATCCAGAGGAGCAGAAAGGTCACTGGCAGGACTGCTTCGAGACAGCACAGCCGCTTCATATCGAGATCGGCATGGGAAAAGGGCGTTTTATCATGGATATGGCTGCCCTGCACCCGGACATTAATTACATCGGCATTGAGCGTTACTCCAGCGTTCTTTTACGCGCTTTACAGAAAATGGAGCAGAATCCGCTTCCTAATATTAAGTTTATCTGCATGGACGCTGCCGATGTTGCAGAGGTTTTCGCCAGAGACGAAGTCGACCGTATTTACTTAAACTTCTCCGATCCCTGGCCGAAAGACCGCCACGCCAAGAGACGCCTCACTTCCAGGCAGTTTTTTGCGCGCTATGACCAGATTTTGAAAAAAGAGGGACATCTGGAATTTAAGACTGACAATCAGGATCTTTTCACATTTTCATTAGAGGAAGTTCCGGAAGCCGGCTGGAAATTAGACGCTTCCACCAGAGACTTACACCATGATCCTGTCTTAAACGAAGGAAACGTCATGACGGAATATGAAGAAAAGTTTTCTTCCAAGGGAAATCCAATCTGTAAATTGATTGCTTCGAGATAGAAAAAACGCCCGGTACCAACGGTTTTACACCATTGATACCGGGCATTCTATTTATCCTTCAATTGCAATGTAACGTTTTTCCGGAACTGCTTTCTTCTGTTCTTTCGGAACGTCCAATGTCAGGATACCATTTTCGTATTTTGCATGAATATCTTCCTCTTTCATGTTCTCACCAACATAAAAGCTTCGGCTCATGCTGCCTGCATAACGTTCACGTCTGATGTATTTGTCATTCTTATCCTTCTCATCCTTGTCGAGTCCCTTCTCGGCACTGATAGTCAGGTATCCATCGTTCAACTCAAGATGAAGTTCATCTTTCTTAAATCCTGGAAGATCAATTGCTACTTCGTAGCCATTGTCTGTCTCCTTAACATCTGTCTTCATCATATTCTTTGCATGTTTGCCATACAATGTTCTATCAACATCCGGGAATGAAAAATTCATTAAATTCTCAAAATCATCAAATAAACTCTCTCCAAAAATACTAGGCATCAACATAAGTCATCTCTCCTTTTCTATCTGTCCACTTTTTTGTGGATATTCATATGCTCATTAACCTTGTTTCTTTGGAACTGTCAGAGGAAAAACTTTTGAACTTCTGTTCTTTTTCTTTCCCTCTTCCTTTGTTCTGACTATGTTATAGCACTGATTGTTAGCACTGTCAATAGGTGAGTACTAATTTTCTGTGAACTTTTTGTGAAATCTTGGAATTATTTATACATTTCAAAAGCATTGACTTTACTTCCCTCTGAAATCAGGAAATCAACTTCATAATAATGTGTGCTGCCGGCTTTTTCCCATGTGTGATAGTAAAGTTCTCTTCCTGATGCTGATATCATCTGTGCAACCAGATTTTCATACAAAAATCCAAGATTCGCCGGTAGTTTATCTGAAAGCAGCTTTGCGTAAACATCATTTTCTGTTACCGGACGATCTATAAACATCAGTGTAACAAACAATCCAGTATCCGCCAGATACAACTTATAGCTGTCAAAATCTTTCGTATCTGCCAGGCTTACCCTCGGATCTGTCGAATTATAGCATGGTAAAATTGTTTTTGAGTCAATCAACTCATACAATAATTCCTCAGCTTTTGTATTATTTTTCTTTCCAATGGCTGATGTGATCCGGTATTTTCTTGAATCTTTTGATAACTGGGCAGGAATGGCATGGTATAATGCAGATATTCTTCCGGATGCATCAATTTTTTTAAAATCATCTTCATACAAGGATATGATCTGCCTTTTTACCATATCAATTTCCGAAAAATTTTTTCCTTCCACATAGGCTTCTACTGCCTGCCTTGCTTGTGGGAAAAGCTGAACCTCATCAAATATAATTAACGATTCATGTTCATATAATGTCACTCCGGTTTCCGCCTTCAAGCAAAACCGCGTATTTGTCCGAATACTTCTCTTTCCATGCTGACAACTGGTCATATACTTTTCCTTATTTTGTTCTTTTCTTCAAAATTCTATTCTTCAAATTTGTGCTTTTCTTCAAGATTTTAAGCTGGATTCAAATACAAAAAAAGGCCGCAACCCAAGTAAAATCAAGGGTTTGCGACATAAAAAAAAGCACCGACCCCATAGCCTCTGCTATAAAACCGATACTTCGTAATGCGCCACCAGGGGTTCGAACCCTGGACACCCTGATTAAGAGTCAGGTGCTCTGCCAGCTGAGCTAGTGGCGCATGTCTTTCAGCGACGAATGTTATTATATAATATAATTTTAAGAAATGCAACTATTTTTTTATAAAATCTTTTATTTTTGACAAGAAATTGTTTTTAATTTTTCATCCCAATATTTCATATTTATGTATTTTATGGTATTTTATAAATGTGGTGCAAAATTGTATACAACAAACTTATTTATATCGCAAATGCGTGGCATATTACTATGGCACATTTTTATAAGGAGGATTCACATGCGTGTTGAAGAACGATTATTAAAATATGTATCTTACTGGACGACTTCCGATGAGGAATGCAGACAAATTCCGTCGACTGACCGACAGTTTGCGTTGGGAAAAGTTTTAGAGCAGGAATTACGGGAACTTGGTCTTGAAAAAGTTACACTGACCGACCACTGCTATGTCTACGGTCTGCTCCCTGCCACAAAAGGTTACGGTGAGAAAGCTGCAGTAGGCTTTATTTCCCATATGGATACTGCTCCTGATTTTTCCGGAGAAAATGTCAAACCACAGATCATTTCTGGCTATGACGGCAGAGATGTTCTTTTAAAAGGATCAGGTGCTTATCTGAAAGTATCCGATTTTCCGACACTTGAAACGTTAAAAGGACGCACACTGATCACAACAGACGGCACAACGCTTCTTGGCGCTGATGACAAAGCCGGGGTTGCCGAGATCATGACCGCAGTGGAACAGATCATTTCCGAGAATATTCCTCATGGCGACATCTGGATCGGATTTACGCCGGATGAAGAAGTCGGATGCGGTGCTGATCTATTCGATCTCGACTATTTTAAAGCAAAATTTGCCTATACGGTTGACGGCGATTACGAGGGGGAAGTCGCCTACGAGAATTTCAATGCTGCAAGCGCTTCATTTGAGATTGACGGTGTCAATGTCCACCCTGGAGAGGCAAAAGATATTATGATCAACGCTGCCCTTGTCGGCTGTGAGATTGCATCTCTTCTCCCTGAAAATGAGACTCCTGCCCACACGGAAGGACGTGAAGGATTTTATCATCTTACTGATTTTAGTGGAGACATCGCCCATGCGAAGGTTGATTACATTATCCGCGACCATGACAAAGCTTCTTTTGAAAAACGTCTCGATGTTTTACGCGGAATCGAAAAGAAAATGAACGAAAAATATCACGCTGACACGGTTAAGCTGAACATTACTCATTCTTACAGCAATATGTTGGAAGTGATCGAAAAAAATGAATTTGTTGTTGATATTGCGAGAAAAGCAATTAAAAATGCCGGTTTAGAGCCGATCTCACGCCCGGTACGCGGCGGCACAGACGGCGCAAGATTAAGCTTCATGGGTCTTCCGTGTCCTAACCTTGGTACTGGCGGATACGGTTTTCATGGTCCATTCGAGCATATCAGCGTAGAGGGCATGAATACTGCGGTTTCTGTTATCAAGGAAATCGTAAAGATTACGGCTGAATAATTTTATCATAGTTTTTGTAAAAAAGTTTTTACCCACTCATATGATTCAAAAAAGGACTGGCGCCTGATACCGATTCCAAAATCTAATGATTGTGGACTGGTATCAAGTGCTAGTCCTTTTATTACAGATTCGCAATCAAAGCTGCAATTTCATCCGGTGTCATAACTTTATTTGGATCTGACAGATCTGGCATTGATGGCTTGTCCTCTACTACGGTTTCATCCTCCGGTGGAATCTTCTCAACCGGAACATCATCATCCGAACCACTTAACGTATCGACCATCATATCGTCAAAATCGGATAATCCAAGTTCTGCTACATCATCCTCAACTGGAAGTTCTTCACCAATCGGTGTTTCCTCGATTACTGGAGTTTCTTCTTCGATTGGTGTCTCTTCTACTACCGGAGCTGCTTCTTCGATTGGTGTCTCTTCTACTACTGGAGCTGCTTCTTCGATTGGTGTCTCTTCTACTACCGGAGCTGCTTCTTCGATTGGCGCATCTTCGACTACCGGAATTTTCTCCTCAACAGGTGGAATTTCTTCGACTGCAACTTCTCTCACTTCCGGTTTTTCTGTCTCAATCCTGCTTTCTTCTGCAAGAATCCGCTCCTCTGTAAAGAAGTTCTGCTCTGCCGACTGCGCCGCTTTCTTCGCGTCTGCTCCGATACCGTTTAACAAACTCTGTAATGTCTCTAACTGACTTAAAATTTTATTCTGATTTTCTAAAATATCCTGCGCATATGCATTGTCTTTCTGCGGTGTCTCCACTGGCTGTGGCTGCACATTGTCTGATAAAACAGCCTCTAACATCGAAATCTTTTCCATGATGCGGTCATTGGAATTCATCAGTGCATCTGTATTCTCTTTATTTCTTCCAATGGAAACCTTTGCTACTGCTTTCTGTGCGTGAATAATATCCTCCACATTTGTTTTCCGGGACTGGTTTCCTTTTTCAATGAGTTCATACAGATCATCAAATGTTTTCCTCAGCAGAAGATAGGAAGCTTTTTCTGATTTAAAAATACTGTCGTACTGTTCTTCCTTGCGTTCTGCGACTGCGCTTATCTGCCTTGTCACAGCATCTATCACATAATATATCGCAGCTAAAAACAGAACGTTCACTGCTGCAAGTGCCAGAACATTCTGTGGCATATTAATCATTATATACAGATCTGCCACGAACAGACATGCTGCAATCAGAATTGAAATCACCAGACTGAGCCTGTAATTCTTCTCTTTTTTCTTTTCCATAAGTGCTACCTCCACCTGCATCTCCTGTGATGCTTATATGAGAATTTTTCTTCTCGTTTATTACTACATGATACCATAAGATGCATGAGATATCTATATACGAAATAACTGAAAATCCAAGGTTGACGCATTTTTTCCTTTATTTTATATCAATCTCGGAAGCCGTTATCAGGAAGCAAATGACCACAAAACGGCTATCGAATACTTTTTAAAGGCTGAGAATGCGCTTTCAAAGGAAGTCTGCAAGGCAAATCCGCGATATCACGGCTGGCGTCTTGTAAACAGCCTGAATCTGATGATCTCAAGCAACCACCAGATGATTTTTGAGCTTGGCGCAGAGTTCTTAGAACGCTGCAAATCCCTGCTCACTGAGGAAGATATGACAGACTCCATCGGCATTTCCCTGCTTATTATAAAGTGTCACCTGTACTGGTACACCGAACGCCGGGCTGCAAGAACACCAGTCTAAGATTGATGCACTGACCGGACTTGGAAACCGCTTTCTTTTAGAAGAAAATCTTGCTGCCCACTTAGAGTATGCCATTGCCAGACAGCAGGCTTACCGTCACACTGTCCCAGGGCTATGCCATCTGCCGGACAGATGCCGACAGCAGAAAGGATATTCTGGTTTCCAAAGCGGATAAAGCTTTGTATGCAGTAAAAAATAGTTATTCTCTGCCTCTTTATAATTCAATCAGAGTACGTATCAATTCCGCTCCGTCATATAAATCCTTTATTTTCGTATATTCATTTGTGGAATGTGCCTGATACATTCCACAGGATAACACAAGTCCTTCGATTCCATGTTTTGCAAAGTTGTTATTGTCACTTCCACCGAAAGTTTCCGTCAATGTTCCCGGAAGTCCGGTCTTTTCGCATGCTTTCAGAAAATCTTTTACTGTCCTGCTTTCTACTGGCGTCTCATATGCCACAAGATGTACCTGATGTGTTACCTCTGCAGTGGCTTCTGCTTTGTCTGCTTCCTCTGCAAAAATTTTTTCCGTATTTTTTACATGTTCTAAGGCTTTGCTGTGGTCATAACTTCGGATTTCACCTGTCACTACACAGCTATCCGGCACGATATTTGTGGCAGTTCCACCGTTTATCGTTCCAATATTAAACGTTGTGTCCTCATCCACATGTCCCATGGTCAGACGTGTCACTGCTTCTGCCGCCACTGCGATCGCATGGATTCCACGCTCCGGCTCAAATCCGGCGTGCGCTGCTTTTCCCTTTACTTCCGCTTTTATGGAAATGATCGACGGCGCACGTCGCGCAGCGGCACCAACTGCCCCGGAAAGATCGAGCACATACGCCTGTTTTGCGGTTACTTTCGAATAATCAAAAACATCAGAGCCTTTGACATATAATTCCTCACCAATTGTAAACAGAAGTTCAATTTTTTTATGAGGTTTTCCACTTTCAAGCACCAGTTGTACACCATAGAGGATTTCCAGAATACCGCTGATGTCATCTGCACCGAGCACTGTATCCCCGGCAGAATGGATTGTTCCGTCTTTTTCCACTATGGATTTTTTTCCGCTACCAGATTCTACAACATCCATATGTGCACAGAAAATAACCGGTTCTCCTGGCAATGTTCCGTCTAATACGGCATACAGATTTCCGGTATCACCACCGTAATGCGAACCTGCGTCATCTTCTTCTACTGAAAATCCCATTTTCTGCAGTCGCTCAATGAGCCAGTCCGCAGTTTTCCGCTCGTGAAAACTAATGGAATCAAAGGATACCAGTTGTTTAAAATCTTCTATGATGTTTTGTTTCCATGCCATAATGGGCACCTCTTTCTATTATATGATACAAGATAATTGCGAAACTCAGATTCATGTTATGAGTTTCGCAATTATTTATTATACGCTACAAGCGTTACAGGATTTTCTCCGTGTATACACACTTAAAAATAGCGTCATCCTCATTTTTAATTTTATCATAGTCTGCCGTATATCCAAGCCTTTCGTAAAATCCAACTGCCTCATCCCTGCTTGTGATCACGATTTTGGAAATACCTTTTTCTTTGATCCAGTTTTCGGCTTCCGTGATAATTGCCCTTCCGACACCGGTTCCACGGTATTTTTTCAGGGTGACAACTCGCTCGATCTTCGCATAACCTTCCTCTGTCACATGCACACGGCAGGTTGCGATCGGATGCACATCATCAAATGCTACGATATACTCAATAGGCTCTTTTTCGTCAATCTCAAACTGAACCGGGATTCCAAATTCTTCCACATTCATTGCTTCCATGATTTTTCCTCTCAACTGCTTTGATATGATTGTGGCTGCCATTTTCATGAAAGCCTTTTTATACTTAATTTAATGGTGTCTGAAGAACATCTTCTGCTGGTGACTGGTCTGCTCCACCAAAGAATTTTTCACTGAGTTCTTTTAATGTTCCGTTCTGTTTTAACTCTAAGATTGCTCCGTCTAATTTATCACGAAGTTCGGTCTGATCTTTTGGAAGGATGAAGTATGCATAGAGGTTATCGGAGATCAGGCTTGCTTCCTCTTCTGGGATTTCTGCTTTTCCAAGATCAAATCCGTATTCATCGATGTAAGCTGTATACATTGGTCCGTCAATGATACTGAAATCGGCGGAACCATCTTCCACATGCTGAAGCCATACGGCTGTATCTGCATCGGAGTAAGTAATGTCAATCGTCTGATCCGGATTTTTCTCATTCCACTGCTCTACTGCATTTGTTACACTGACACCAGCGCCATTTTCAAATTTCTTTCCTGCTGCATCAGCAAATGATGTGATCGGTGTTGCTCCGTTCTTGTATACAAATACATAACTGATCTCATCATATGGAACACTGTAGAGATAGTTCTCTGCTCTCTCAGCATTGTAAGAGAAGTTGTTCACACCGATCTGATAGTTTCCTGCGGTCAATCCGGTAAAAATAGATGCAAAGTCTGTTGTCTCGATCTGAAGTTCATACTCTGGAAGCAGGTCGAATGCAGCTTTTAACACTTCGATGTCATATCCGGTTAACTGATCATTCTCATCTACTGTGATGTATGGTTTTGGACTTCCGCCTGTTGCCGCTTTGATCACTGTTACTTCTCCGGAAGCTGCTGCACCGTCTGCCTCTGTTGCTGCTGCATTTGCATTATCATTTGAGTTTCCTGCTGCATCTGCTGATGTATTGCTGCTTCCTGATCCGCATGCTGTTACGGATGTTGCAGCTAATGTTGCTGCTAAAATTGTTGTTAATACTCTTTTTACATTGTTTGCTTTCATAATCTTTTTCCTCATTCTTTCTTTTTTATTGATCATTTCCTCTTTTTCATATACTTTTACACGTTAATTCTAAAAAGTTTTTTATAAAAAGAAGAAGCAGGTCGTTGTCATATGTTTATCACAACTGCCTGCTTCTTCTCTTTGCAAAACACTCAGGTGCATAAATCATATGAAAATAAAACCGTATTCATCCATACAGCACATACAACAGCAACACATCTGGTTTTTGTTCATTACGATTGTATTTGTCTTCATATGATTTTCCCCTTTCTTATTTCCTACTTATTTGATATGTTATGTAGGAATTACTTTATATGGGGAATTATAATCATCTGATATTATTTTGTCAATTGTTTTTGTTATAGAAGATTCCTTGGGTTTGTTATAGGTTTTGATTATAGCTGATTTTTTTTAGAACAACTCCGGGTGATTTTCCAGCGCATCTTCTTCCGTAATCTCGCGGATCACGCGGCATGGAACACCAACTGCAAGTGAATTTGCCGGAATATCTCTGGTAACGACGCTTCCAGCACCGATCACACAGCCCTCGCCGATCGTAACACCACCACAGATTGTAACATTTCCTGCGATCCAGCAATTATCGCCAATGGTAATCGGTCTGGCGTATTCCTTATCGGTAAGTGTGCCATTTTGTTTCTGATACTGGTTGCGATCCTGCCACCGGAGCGGATGCATCGGTGTAAGAAGTGACACATTTGGTCCCATAAATACATTTGCACCAATGGTAACCGGACAGCAATCCACACACGTAAAGTTAAAATTCGCGTATGAATTTGCACCGATAGAGGTCAGACAGCCATAATCGAACTGTACTGGTCCTTGCAAGTAAAACGAATCACCTATGATTCCCATTTCTTTCAAAATCTCGGAACGTTTCTCGTCTGTTTCAAGAAGTTCATTATATTCTTTGCTTAATCCGTGGGCTTTTGTTCTTAATTTCACAAGTTCTTCATCAGAAGGATCATAAATTTTTCCTGCCATCATTTCATTTTTCTTGCTCTCCCTTTTGCAATCTCATGATAAACTGTTTTTTCCCTATGCCAGCTCTGTTCCTAATTTTTCCAATTCGTCCATTGCGCCCGCATTTTTTGATAATTCATCTTTTGCAGTTGCATAATAGGATTTCTGGAAAAACATATCCCATGACAGGTAGTGAGCCATACAGTCAAACTGTTTCTGAATCAGTTCATATTGTATACTGTCTACCGGTGATCCGCCTACGACAATAACACCAACCTTTTTCCCTTTTATCTGTAATCCTCTGCAATAACATTTGTCTATAACCAGCTTCAACTGTGCGGACATTCCCCACCAATACACTGGTGTTGTAAAAAGGATCATGTCTGCTGCCACAATTTTGTCAATCGAAGGATTGGTATCATCCTGATCAACGCAGCCTCTATTGCACTGACAGACACCACATCCTTTGCATGGGCTGATATGTAACTTGTCCGGCTGAATCACTTCGATCTCATTTTTTCCAGATGCACCTTTTATAAATGCATTAATTGCAGTTAACGTGTTGCCTTTTCTTGCACTTCCGTTAATAATCACAATTTTCATTTATTGGTTCCTCTTTTCTTTCCTAAATTTATATCTGAAGTATACCATAAAAAGTATTAACATACGCATTATATGTTATGATGATAACGCTACATCGCAAAAAGCCCTGAATCTGCAACTTCAGGGCTTTTGCTTATAAATTATCCCATTTCCGGTTCATCCACAAATAGAAGATCACATTCAGCACAATTCCGAATATCGTTGCTGCCGGAGCCGCAAAACCGATCTTTGTGAGGCTCGCATCCGGCTGGATACTCATATAATATGCCAGCGGCAGACGCACAAGCAGCGTCTGGACGAGTCCCTGAACCATAACCCAGACCGTTTTATCATGTCCGTTGAAATAACCAACCATACTGAATAGAACGGCTGTCACGATCGTTTCCAACGCAAAACCTTTCAGATAATCATAGCCATTCTGCACAACGGCTGCGTCTGTTGTGAAGATTCCGGTCAGAAGATCTCCCTTAAACATAACAAATGCAAATACAATGCAGCCGATCACAATTCCAACGCCCATGCCGGTAAACATTGCTTTTTTCGCTCTTTTTTCGTTTCCGGCGCCTACGTTCTGCGATACAAAGGACGCCATGGACTGCATCAAAGAGCTTGGAATCAGTAACACAAAGTTTACAATCTTGCAGGCAACGCCATATCCGGAGGAAGCTTCAAGTCCAAGCCGGTTAACAAATGCGCAGAGTGCAAGAAATGAGATCTGTGTCAAAAACTCCTGCATAGCGAGTGGCAGACCGACTTTTAATGCTTTTATACAATGTGTGTTGATCTTAAAATCCTGTCTGGTGATTTTAAATGGAAGTTCTCTTTTTACCAGTAAAAATAATGCAAAAACGACGCTGACCGCCTGTGCTGTTACAGTTGCGATTGCAGCTCCGGCTGCGTCTAAATGCAGTCCTGCCACTAAAATCAGGTCTCCTGCAATATTCACCACGCAGGCAACCGCAACGAATAATAATGGAGATTTGCTGTCACCTAAGCCTCTGAAAATAGCTGCGAGCAGATTGTACGCCACAATGAAAAAAATTCCGCCACCGCAGATACGCACATAAGTCGATGTCAGTTCCACAGCCTCCTGTGGTGCCTGCATCAGCACGGCGATCGGCTGCGCAAACCCGATCATAACTACAAAAAGTACCGCAGAAACGATTGCAAAAATAATTGTTGCTCCACCGATCAAAGCTCCGATATACTGCGGTTTTTTCTCCCCAATATACCGTGCGATCAAAACAGTGATACCCATTGCAAACTGCGTAATAACAAAAGTGACTAAGTTTAACACCTGGCTTCCTGTTGATACGGCTGAAAGCCCCGATGTTGTTCCAAACCTTCCAACGACCAGAAGGTCAACTGCACCGTAAGCCGCCTGCAATACTAATGCGCCTAAGATTGGCAGCATAAATGGCAGCAACTTTCCTAAAATACTTCCCTGTGTAAAATCTGATTTTGAACTATTCAATGTCAACTCTCCTTTCGCTCATGACTTTATAAAATTTTTCTATGGTCGAAATCATACAGTCTGCTTCTTCTTCGGAAATATGATCCATATATTTCAAAAGCCGGTTGTAATAATTTTTATCGTACTTATCCGATAATTCTTCGCCTTTTTCTGTAATGGAAACATATGTGATCCGACCGTCCTCCTCAGACGCATATTTCGTGAGATAGCCCTTTTTTTCCATTTCCTTGACCGTTCTTGTCACACCCGGTCTTGGCAGCTTTAATGTATCACTGATATCGGAGACTTTTACTCTCTCTTTCTTCTCCTGTAACTTGTGGATCACATCCATGTACTGGATATACGCTGGTGTGACTCCTTCCGGCAGTTCCGGGAGCAGTTCCCTCGTCCTTTTTGCAAGATAACAGGCATCTAACATTCTTTTTATTTTTTCTTCGTTCATTCTATCGGTTCCTTTTTTGCATTGTGCTATATAATTGCTTTTGTTAATTACCATTGGTAATTATATGGTTCTATAACGGTGTTGTCAAGAGATGTTTTAAACTCGCCCTATCATAATATTACAAAACAGGAATCAATCACCAATACAAAATCATGGTCATCAATCCCTGTCTTTTCACATCTTTATGCGGTTTTATTCATCTTTTCCGGAATCATGTGAAGCCTGTTTTCATCGCCAAGCGCAATGAGTATTCTCTGGCATTTTTCGAACTCAGAAGCAAGCTGCTCTATCTCTTTCGACTGCATTACTTAACCTCATGTCCTGTGTCTTTCCTTCATAACTCTAAGATATCCATATATAATCCCTTTCTTTGTTCAAATGTTTAAACGCATTGTACCATAGACCAATCCAGAATTTTTAATGGGAAAGAAAATCGAGACGATTAAATTTTTTTATCGTCTAACATCCCCTTTTTTCTCAAAAAGAGCATAAATCCAACGCAGAGGATCAACTGCAAGGCTGACGACATCGGCGTTGCCAGCCCGATATGAAACAGCGATGCCTCTGGCTGGGTGCTCATAATATAGGACACCGGAACTCTGACGCAAAAGGCGCCAAGGATTCCCTGGATCATGACAAATCGTGTCTTGCCGATACCATTGTAGAATCCGGTATAGCAGAAGAAAATAGCTGTAAACAGGCAGTCGATCGCATATGCCTTGAGATAATCTGCCGCTGCAAAAACCACTTCCCCATCCGAGGAGAAAATTCCTGCCAGCGCATCTCCATGGAAAAATGTGATCAAAAACATTACCACGCCAATGGAAAAAGAAACGGCAATGCCGTAATGCAAGGCTTTTCTGGCTCTTGTAATCTGACCTGCGCCATAGTTTTGTGCCACAAATGCCGACATGGACTGCATGAAAGCAGACGATATGAGCATGATAAATGCACACACTTTTTCTGCGACACCGACACCTGCCGAGGCAATGACTTCCATAGAATTTACGATTGCCAGAATGATCAAAAATGAAATGCTCACAAGCAGATCCTGCAATGCAATCGGCGCCCCAAAACCAACCATTTTCTTCAAATATACTTTATGAATTCGAATATTTTTATTTTTTACGGTAAAAGGCAGCCGATCAGATTGTAGGCAACAATGACTAACATACCTCCACCGCAAATTCTGATGTAATCAACGGTCTTTTGAAATGCTTCCTCAGGCGCGTTCATGATCTGACTGATTGAAGGCGCAAAAACAACCATAATGATCGACATGACCACTGCGATCGCCGCAAACATGACAATTGCTGTTCCTACGGTTCGTCCGCCTTCCTCTTTTTTTCCGCTTCCGATCTGCTGTCCCAGCAAAATTGTGGTTCCCATTGCGAAACTGCTGATCAGATTTGTTAATGTAGTCATGATCTGAGAACCTGTCGAAACCGCGGATACATCTGCGGATGAAGCGAATTTTCCCACTATGAGCAGGTCTACCGCGCCATACATCGCCTGCAGAAATAACGCCAGCAAGACAGGAAATGCAAATAAGATCAAAGGTTTTAAGATTTTTCCTTCTGTAAATGATGTGTTTGTTTCCATATATTCCTCCTGAAAATGATAGGTTGTGGCAGTAATTTCCTGTCACACAAAAAAAGCCGGATAAGAAAAGCAGATATTTCAATCTGCCACCTTATCCAGCTATTGTTCCTAAACGAACAAGTTGCCCTCCGATGAGCGATTCTGATTATACAATACACTTTTTTTCATGTCAATCGGTTTCATACAGTTTCGTATGTTTTCCTCATTGTCACGATTTTTTCTTGACCGGTATACTATGAAAGTTCCGACGTTTTCAAATCCCCCATACATTTCAAATTGCTCATATACCTAAAACGCTTGATTTTACAAGAAAATTTAATAAATATCCTTGCAGGGCATTTTTTAATCTGCTGCCTTAGCTTGTTTCTTTTAAGAATCCTGGAAATCAAATGTTTCAAAAACAAGCTCAGTTCCTATGATCTTGTAAATTTTATGCGTGACTTCAGGGCTGTTGACAAAGGTGATGGAACCAATATCAATATTTCTCAGAATCAAAGCGTTAATGAAAAAATCAAAAAATTAATCGTTTTAACCAATCTCGATGCTCTGTACCTAACAGAAAAAGAGAGTGATAATATCTTTGAGTTCACCATGCTGATTGACAGATGAGTACTAGGTTTTTCTTATAGCTCATGTTGTCGTTCATTTCACTTTAATTTTTTGCTTATCTTACTTTTTTTCTGATTCCGACTACGGTCAATGCTCCACAGGAAAGAAGGAGAAGTGTGATCCACAAAGCTGCCTGATCGTTATCTCCGGTTTTCGGTGAAACTGCTGTTGTATCTGCTTCCTGAACTTCAAAGTCTGCTGTTGCAACTCCATTTGCAGAAACAATACTAATACTGTGTGTTCCGGCTGCCAATGTGCTTAAATACTCCGGTTTCAAAGTGATAATGATACTTCCTTCTGTTGCCGTATAGCAGTCTGCACTGAGTTCTGCATTATCTACCATAACTTTCTGGAAGTTTGCAAATGAATCACTGGAACGGAAATAAATTGTATCTCCACTTCCCTGCGTATAGCTGCTGCCTGCACCTTCAATGATGGTTGGTATAACCTGCTGACCGCCCTGTGTGCTTGCCGTTGATGTCGAAGCCGGTGTTGATGTTGTTGTAGATTCACCTTGCGTTGTTGACGGTTCACTTGGTGCTGGTGCTGGTGTTGGTTCTGGTGCTGGTGTTGTTGACGCCGCTTGAACTGTAAGGTTTGTTATCGCAGTTCCCTCTTCCGAAACAATGCTGATACTGTGCGTTCCAACAGCCAAAGTATTCAGATACTCCGGTTTGAAAGTTATAACAATACTTCCTTCTGTCGCCGTATAGCAATCTGCACTGATTTCCTTGTTATCTACCAAAACTTTTTTAAAGCTTGTAAATGTATTACTTGAATGGAAATATACTGTGTTCTGGCTTCCCTGAACATAACTGCTATTTGCTCCATCCGTGATTGTTGGAGCATAATGTTTAAATGTTGTGCCTATTTCGTCAATATATCCTTCTGGTTTTTTGTTTGATGCTGCGGTAACTCCAGAAGCATCAACAATTGCATTTGAAGACAAGGATATTTTTCCTTCTACACCTGACACACTGGAAATTCCTAATCCATAACTTTCTTGGCTTGCAGTTCCTGCTGTTGCTTTTACAGTTCCACCATTAATGATAATATCCCCATGACTATCAATGCCATAACTGCTACCATTCGTTGCATCAGCCGATTGTGCAATGAGCTTTCCACCATTCATAACAATCCCATATGTGTAAATAGCCGCTGCATTTTCTGCTGATTGTGCAGTTGCTATAACTGTACCACTATTTATTGTCAGTTTACTTCCTGAAGAAATTCCACAACTTGTAAATCCCGTTCCACCCGTTGCTTCGAGTGTTCCATCTCCTTCTATTGTTAACTTTCCATTAATAATATTTATTGCCAAATCCCACCAATTACTCTTGCTTGTGTTTTTTATTTTATTATTTCCCTTGATATTGATAGTGAGATCTCCATACTCCGATTGAATTCCGACTCCATTACCTTCATAGATAAATCCATCTAAGGTCAGCGTTCTCGTCTGATTATCATAACTCCATCCTGTGCCGGAAGTATTGGCACTGGTAACTTCAACTCCGCCTACCCTTAGATTGTAAGATGTTGAAGTGGATGGTGTGGAACTGCCTCCCGAAGAATTTTTTGGAGAATAAAAAATACCATCTACTCCATCTTTTGTTGTAATTTCATAGTTTTTATCATCGTCAGTGAAAAATGCATCTTTGAATTGTTTTCCTGAATCTGCAAGTGGTATCTCGTTTTTTCCATATGGCTGATAATAACCTACACCTATTTTAGCACCCGTTGTCAGTGGAACAGTCGTGCTCAGATTAATTTTTTCACTACTTTTGTAACGATAAATATATAAGTTACTATTTTCATCTTTTGAATTTTTATTTCCGTAAATTTTTGCACTTCCTCCGATTGTTACATCCGCTCCCTGGTATGCAAATACACCTGCTCCATCCTGATCTTGATAGTCACCAAAATCACAAATATTTTCTGTGATTTCTCCACCAGTCATTATAAATTTACAATTATCAAGAACAACCACTCCAGCGCCGTATCCTGCCTTATTTTCTGAAATCTTACCTCCTCTCATGATAAAAGTTCCATTATAAAAAAGTGCAACTCCACCACCGCGTTTTGTAAAAGTACTATTGCTACGATTTCCAACAATATTGCCGGATTCTAATATTAACGTTCCTCCGCTGACATTAATGCATCCAGCATAGTCTTCATTTGCCCATCCACCAGTAATTTTTCCATTTTGTCCTTCACTCGTATCTTTTATTATTAAAGTTCCATCTGTCATCACACTAAATACATTGTCTTGTTGTACATTTAAGTTACGATCAATCGTATATCCATTCAAATCAATGGTCACGTCCCGAGTTACATTAAAACTATAATCATCCGTTCCAGCTGTAATATTACTCGTCAATTGAATGTCGCCACCATTACTTATTGCTTTTTTTAACTCAGTCCACGTACTCACATGCTGCGTTACCGCATCATCTGCCTTCACTTCCGTCACACCCAGTCCTGCAACCATGGTTATGACAAGCATCATACACAGCAATCCTGCTATCCATTTGTTCAACTTTTTCATTCCTTTTTCTCCTTTGCTTTTAATGTAAAAAATTCGTTGTACATGATTACCTGTTTCTAATGTACAACGGATTTCTTTCCAAATGGGCGGATTGTCATGAATCGACCGTAAAATGCATTGAATCGACCATATTTTTTCACTACGTCTGTATTTTATGCTTTACAAGACAGCCGAAGGATATTTACCTAAACAACCCAATAATCGTTAGACACTATCCTCTGGAAGAAAATATAAACTATTGTTTTGTCGGCATCAGAAGAACCGGCAAATCCTACATGATGTATCAGCAAAATGCTCAACAGCGAAATTGCTTCTACACTGGGCGGCTGTTTTGTCATCATGAATATATATCCTTATTCCTTCTCTGAGAGTCTGACTGCAAATGGAAAAGAAATACGAAAAGAAGACCTGGAGCAACTGTTACGCAATGACGTGAAGCTACAGAATTATGTAGATACAGCTTTCAAAGAAGAGTTCTTCCACGTTCTCCCCACAGAAAGGCCTGAATATAATGGTACGCAACTTATCAATGCCAAAGTGATTGCATCCTATCTCCGCCAATTGTTGCGCAACGACCTGCAATATGCTCCTTTCGCCATGGAAGGTATGGAAGAACCTGTAAACGAGATCATGGAAATAGAAACTCCGCAAGGAAAACTGGCACTGAATATCGGTGGTACCATCGACCGCATGGACAGTAAGGGCGATACCTTGCGTATTGTAGACTATAAAACCGGTGGCAGCCCCAAAACTCCCGAGAATATAGAGCAACTGTTCACTCCTGCCGACGGACGTCCGAATTATATTTTCCAGACTTTCCTGTACGCTTCCATCATGTGCCGCAAACAATCGTTGAAGGTTGCCCCTTCCTTGCTCTACATTCACCGTGCAGCATCAGAAACTTATTCTCCTGTAATTGAAATGGGGGAAGCCCGCCAACCAAAAATACCGGTCAACAACTTCGCTTTTTATGAAGATGAGTTTCGCGAACGCCTGCAAAACCTATTACAAGAAATATACAATCCGGAAGAACCCTTCACACAAACTGAAGATAAAAGGAAATGTGAGTTCTGTGATTTCAGAGACCTGTGCAGGCGCTAATAAAAAAACAGACCGTCCGTTCACCTGGAACAGACGGTCTGTTTTGTTTTTCTTTATTGTATCATTTATTTTTTCAACGGAACTGAAAAACTGAATATAGAACCTTCACCCTTCTTCGAAGTAAACCACAACTTACCACCATTCTTCACCACAAAATCCTGGCACAACAACAATCCCAAGCCGGAACCTTCTTCGTTGTTAGTACCGAATGTACTGAAGTGAGTATCTGTATGCAGCAATTTCTTTTGTCCTTCTTCGTCAATACCGCAACCGTGGTCTTGCACGCTGACTACTGCCATGCCATCCTTCGCTTCCAGCTTCACCAGCACCTCAGAGTTTTCGTTACTGAACTTAATAGCATTGCTTATCAGATTGCGTACTACGGTCTTCAGCATATCGATGTCGGCAGATACAGCTAACTTCTCCGGTTTCTCTTCACGGATTGTAATCTTCTTCATACCGGCTACCATATTGAAAATGTCGATCACTCCATCTACAACCTCCACTACATCAATGTCCTGATATACTACATTCAACTTACCAATCTGGCTCTTCGTCCACTTCAGCAAGTTATCCAGCAATGAGAATACATCTTCTGTCGTCTGGTTTGCCATTGTCAACAGCTCATACATCTCATCACCGATCTTCTCAGCCGGCAGATTCAGTATCAGCATGTTCAGCACCATCTTGATAGAACCCATAGGAGAACGCAAATCATGAGCAATCACCGAATAAAGTTTGTCACGTCCGGCAATGGTACGTTGCAGTTCTTCGGTCTTATTCAAAATAATACGTTTGGCAGCTACCAACGAAATCTGGTGGGTTACACGGATAATCAGCTCTTCCTTGTTAAAAGGTTTGGAGATAAAGTCATTTGCTCCCACCTGGAAACCTTTTACAATATCCGTTGTGCTGTTCAGTGCAGTCAGGAAGATGATAGGAATATCTGCGGTTTTGGGATTTGCTTTCAAATGTTGTGCCACCTCAAAACCACTCATATCCGGCATCATCACGTCCAGCAACACCAAATCCGGGTTTTCCTTATCTACCTGCTCTAATGCTTGCCGACCGTTACTTGCCGTAGCGATTGCAAATTTTTCATTTGTCAAGAGTACCTTCAACAATAATACGTTGGACATCACATCGTCGACGATGAGAATTTTGTACTCAGAAGGATTAATTTCCATATTCATCTTATACTATATTGTTTTCCCGTTTATCTATTAATTTCTATAACGATATTCCTTAAAATATTCCACTATCTTCTGCAAGCCATCTCCCAATTCAATTGTTGGCTGCCAATTCAGTTTCTCTTTTGCCAGCGTAATATCAGGTTGGCGCTGTTTCGGATCATCATGCGGAAGCGGCTTAAATACCAACTTCGATTTAGATCCTGTTAATTGGATGACTTTTTCAGCTAGTTCAAGAATGGAAAATTCATTCGGATTTCCAAGGTTTACCGGGCCAATAAATTCATCCTCTGTATTCATCATTCGCACCATTCCTTCTATCAAGTCATCAATATACTGAAAGCTTCGAGTCTGATCCCCTGTCCCATAGATTGTTATATCATGGTTTTGCAGTGCCTGAACAACAAAATTAGAAACGACTCTACCATCATTCGGCAACATCCGCGGACCATACGTGTTAAAGATACGAATTATTTTAATACGAATATTGTTTTGACGATGATAATCCATAAACAAAGTCTCAGAACAACGTTTTCCTTCATCATAACAAGATCTGATGCCAATCGGATTCACATTTCCCCAATAACTTTCTACCTGAGGATGTACTACCGGATCACCATATACTTCACTTGTTGACGCTTGTAAAATCTTAGCATTTGTCTTCTTCGCCAACCCCAACATATTAATAGCTCCCAGTACGGAAGTCTTAATCGTTTTGATCGCATCATATTGGTAATGTATCGGTGATGCCGGACAAGCCAAGTTATAAATCTCATCAAGGCCTTCAATGAGATAGGGAAATTCTACATCATGATTCACAAATTCAAAATGAGAATTGTTCTTCAGATGCTCTATATTCATTTCTGCACCGGTAAATAAGTTATCCAAGCATATGACATGATGCCCTTCATTTATTAACCTTGTGCATAAGTGCGACCCTATAAACCCGGCACCTCCGCTAACCAATATTTTTTTCATGTAAGAATTTTATAATGCCCGAAGACACATGTAACCTGTTCGTTTGTTTATGTTGGCAAAAGTAGGAGATTTGGTTAACTTATGCAAGTTTGTAACCGGATATTTCACTTGTTAAGGATAACAAAAGAACATAATAGAAACAAAAATGCCCAAAATGGGCATTTTATTCTTCGGGAACCGGTGTTTCAACCGGGTTCGGAATACTAAAACTCTTGTCCGAAAACAAATCCGCCAAACCGGAAATCTGCTTCAAACGGAGTAATTCATCCCGATCCATGCCAATATTTTTCATAATCCATTGATCGGACATGCCTGCTTTATCCAACTCAGCCACAATGTGACACATCAACTCTATATTATGTGAGCCACGCGCACGATTATGCCGAATGGTAGACGCCATGCGGTTAGAAAGTTCTTTATCAATCACCACTACAGGCAGCAAACCATTTTCCCGTTGATAAATACGTTTAGAACTTCTCAACACGCTATAACGATGATATCCATCAACCAATATATAACGGTCAGTTTCATTATCGTAGTAACATACACAAGGCATCGTAAAACCATCTTCCCAAATAGAAAGTTCCAATAGTTTCATTTCAGGAGGCGCCACGATGTTGGGATTATAATCATTCGCCACTATTTTTTC